>OBVY01000120.1_pt1 | contig 101275 bp, 87 predicted proteins | sample 1538051 | NCBI WGS metagenome assembly OBVY01 (sample SAMEA2580017, study PRJEB22360) | human gut metagenome | biome: human gut; feature: human-associated habitat; material: faeces | place: Denmark | collected 2008/2010 | reverse complement strand
AATATCTCTTACATTTGAGTGTTAATTCGTCCACGTTAGTTTTACTACTTTTTATCAGTCTATAAAATATCGGGTGGTGAACAGAATTCGTCGAGAGGCATATTCGGCTAAAATCAGAGAATGTGCTTCGACGAATTTCTGACTGATAGACGAACTTTTTTGATATAAAAACCAGGAGGTGCTTTTTTGCAGAATTCACAACAAATATTCAAATTACACTCCGAATACCAGCCTACAGGCGACCAGCCCCAGGCAATCGAAAAACTGGTCAAAGGCTTTCAAGAAGGCAATCAATGCGAGACTTTGCTGGGCGTTACAGGTTCCGGCAAGACCTTTACCATGGCAAATGTTATTGCACAGTTAAATAAGCCAACCTTGATCATAGCGCACAATAAAACACTTGCAGCGCAGCTGTACGGTGAGTTTAAGGAATTCTTCCCTGAGAATGCAGTAGAATATTTTGTCTCCTACTACGACTACTACCAGCCGGAGGCTTACGTGCCGTCTTCGGATACGTATATTGCGAAGGACTCTGCGCGGAACGATGAGATTGATAAGCTGCGGCTTTCCGCGACTTCTGCACTGAGTGAGCGGAACGATGTCATTGTGGTTTCCAGTGTTTCGTGTATCTATGGAATCGGAAGCCCGAAGGACTACATGGAGATGATTATTTCGCTCCGCCCGGGAATGGAAAAGGACCGGGACGATGTGATCCGGCAGTTGATTGATATTCAGTATGACCGGAATGATATGGATTTCCACCGCGGTACGTTCCGCGTGCGCGGTGATGTATTGGAGATTTTTCCGGCGGAGGAGACGGACAAGGCGGTGCGCGTCGAGTTCTTCGGGGATGAGATTGACCGTCTGGTGCAGATCGATACGCTGACGGGTGAAATCTTATGTGAACTGAACCACATCGCAATCTTTCCTGCCTCCCACTACGTTGTGCCGATGGACACGATCCTGAAAGCAACAGGCGAGATTGAAAAGGATATGGAAGAGCAGGTGAAGTTCTTCAAGCACGAGGGAAAACTGATCGAGGCCCAGCGCATCGAGGAGCGGACCAATTTCGATATTGAGATGCTCAAAGAAACCGGCATCTGTTCCGGCATCGAAAACTATTCGCGTTACCTCTCCGGATTAAAGCCAGGCGAGCCGCCCTACACACTGATGGACTATTTCGGAGATGATTTCCTCATCATCGTGGATGAGTCGCATAAGACTGTTCCGCAGATCCGCAGCATGTATGCCGGCGACCAGTCGCGGAAATCGACGCTGGTGGACTATGGATTCCGTCTGCCGTCCGCAAAAGACAACCGCCCGTTGAACTTCGGCGAGTTCGAGGACCGGATTGATCAGATCCTCTTCGTATCTGCCACGCCGGGCGACTACGAGGCAGACCACGAGCTGCTGCGCGCTGAACAGATCATCCGCCCGACCGGCCTTCTCGACCCGGATGTCGAGGTGCGCCCGGTGGAGGGACAGATCGACGATCTGATTTCGGAAGTAAAGAAAGAAACTGAAAAACACAACAAAGTTCTCGTGACGACGCTGACGAAGCGTATGGCAGAGGATCTGACCGACTATATGAAAGAGGCCGGCATCCGCGTGCGCTACCTGCACTCCGATATCGACACCCTGGAACGGACCGAGATCATCCGTGATATGCGTCTCGATGTCTTCGATGTGCTCGTCGGCATCAACCTTCTGCGTGAGGGTCTCGACATCCCGGAAATCACACTCGTGGCGATCCTGGATGCCGATAAAGAAGGTTTCCTGCGTTCCGAAACCTCCCTGATCCAGACCATCGGCCGTGCCGCACGAAACAGCGAGGGCCATGTTATCATGTACGCCGATGTGATGACCGATTCCATGCGACTCGCGATCGACGAGACGAAGCGCCGCCGTGCCCTGCAGGAAGCCTACAACAAAGAACACGGCATCACTCCGACCACCATCAAAAAAGCCGTCCGCGATCTCATCAGCATTTCGAAAGAAGTGGCAAAGACAGAAGAAAAGATGGAAAAAGACCCGGAGTCCATGAGCCGCGAAGAACTGGAAAAACTGATCGGCCAGGTACAGAAACAGATGAAAGCCGCTGCCGCCGAACTCAACTTCGAAATGGCCGCCGAGCTGCGTGACAAAATGATCACACTGAAGAAGAGCCTGGATGACATGGAAGAATAAAAAAGAAGAAAAGAGCATGAAAAAAAGCGTGCCGGAAAAGCGACAGAAAACTTTCCGGCACGCTTTTTTGCGTCCGATTTTGATTCCTTCTTGTTCAGAATTGACGCAAAATAAGAATACCATTATAATATAAAATACGACCAAACGGTCGCATCAAAACGAAAAACACAAAAATAAAAAGACAACAATAAAAAAATTAATCGCCGAATTTTCTCTTTTTACTGGAGACACTCAGCAGATAGTCGACCGAGCAGTCATAGAACCGTGCAAGTCGGATCACATAGTCGATCGGGATGTCGCGGATTCCTTTTTCGTAGCGGGAATAGACGTCGCGGTTGCATTCGAGCAGGGCAGAAATCTCTTTGATGGTGAGATCCTGATCAATCCGCATATCTTCAATTCTCTGGTATTTCATACGTTGTACCATCCTTTCAGATTCAAACCCATACTACCAAACGGTTGGATGGACAAAGTTAAATCAGATCATATGGTCGCAAATTGGAGAATAGGGCGGGAGAGAGAAACGGCGGGTGAAGACAGCCTGTGCAGAAAACAGAAAAATATGTACGGCAGAAATGGGGGAACGAATGGGAAAAGCAGAAAGAATAGAAATAGAAGATTTTGTCCAGAATATAGTGGAACGGATGGAGACGCCGGAAGCGTTTGAAAAAATGATCAGCCGGGAGGAAGAATGCGAAGCGCAGGGGCAGGAGAGCCGTCTGAGGGATGTGCTGAAGAAAGAATGGCCGGTGGACGAAAAGGGAGAGCGCATCTATCAGATCACTAATATATATGAAGAAAAAGCAGAAGAACTCCTCATTGTAGAACTGTATACCGGCATCCACCTGGAAAACGGAGTCCCGTGCGGGCATTTTACGCTGTATCTCTGCGGGGAGCCGGACGGATGGAAACTCAGCGAAACGCGGATGATGGAATATCTGCAGAATCTGTAAACGAAAAAGCAAAACAGGGAGGACAGGGAAAAGAAAAACTGTCCTCCTGCTTTTGCTGCGGCGGAGACACCGGAAAGTCAGGATCCATACGGCCGCTTCTCATCGCTGATGCCGACCAGATAATCCAGACTGACCTGATACAGCTCCGCCAGACGGATGGCAATGGAGATCGGCAGCTGCCGGACGCCTTTTTCATATCGGGTATACACATCGCGGTTGCAGCCGAGATAGTCGGCAACCTGGCGGATCGTCAGATCGTGGTCCGTGCGCAGATCCTCCAGTCTCTGATATTTCATGATTCATCACCTCTGAGAAAATGCTACTAAATGGTCGTATCGAAATGGCAGAATCCTACCATACGGCTATAGCGCCTTTGAAACAGTAGAATGCAATAAAAAAGAAAAGTCAGATTCCTTTTCAGAAAGAAAACGGTTTATACTTTTTTCACAATTTCTTCATAGAAAAACCGGGAAAAGGTGTTGACAAACAAAAGGCAGAGTGCTATCTTAAGAGCATAGATGTTAGCACTCCACTGAAACGAGTGCTAACAGGACTATACAACAGGAAGGAGCTTATCTTAGTGGATACAGAATTGGATGAAAGAAAAAGAAAAATATTAAAAGCGATCATCCAGACGTATCTGGAAACGGGCGAGCCGGTCGGCTCAAGAACGATTTCCAAATACACGGATTTGAATTTAAGCTCCGCCACAATCCGGAATGAAATGTCCGATCTGGAAGAGATGGGTTACATCTTACAGCCCCACACTTCCGCAGGACGCATTCCTTCCGATAAAGGCTACCGCCTCTATGTAGATGAGCTGATGCGGGAAAAAGAACAGGAAGTTGCAGACATCAAAAACATGGTCATTGAAAAAACAGACCGAATGGAAAAAGTTCTGCAGCAGGTTGTCAAAGTCCTCGCTTCATCTACCAACTATGCAACGTTGATTACAGGACCGGAATATCACAGAAATAAAGTGAAATTCATCCAGCTCTCAAAAGTCAATGAAGAGCAGCTCCTGGCCGTCATCGTCGTAGAAGGCAACCTGGTGAAAAACCAGATGATCGACCTCGACGAGACCATCAACGATGAACAGATATTAAAGCTGAACCTGCTTCTGAACACACAGCTCAATGGCCTGACCATTGAAGAAATCAATCTTGGCATGATCAAGAAGATGAAAGAGCAGGCAGGCATCCACTCCGGCATCATCAGCAAAGTGGTCGATACCGTAGCGGAAGCCATCGCAGTCAGCGAAGAAGATGTGCCGGTGTACACCAGCGGCGCAACCAACATTTTCAAGTACCCTGAGCTTTCCGACAGCAGCAAAGCCAGCCAGCTGATTTCCACATTCGAGGAACGGCAGAAACTGGTCGATATGATCAAAGGAGCTGCCGAGGAGCAGGACGGAGAGGAAAATACCGGTATTCAGGTATACATCGGAAATGAATCTTCGATGGAACCCTTACGGGACTGCAGCGTGGTCACCACCACATACGATATGGGAAACGGTATGCGCGGAACAATCGGTATCGTGGGACCAAAGCGGATGGATTACGAAAATGTGGTAGATAACCTGAAAACATTAAAAGTTCAACTGGACGCCGTCTTCAAAAAGCCGGACACAGGTGAGTAGAAAGGTGGAATGATCAGTGAGCGAAGAAAATAGAAAGAAAGAGGAAACCATGGAAGAACCTACACGCGAGATGGAAAAAGAAACCGGAGCAGAGACCGATCTGCCGGAAACCGAACCGGCTGCGGAGCAGGAAGAAGCAAAGAAAGCAGCAGAGGCAAAAGAAGCGGAAGCTGCAGAAGAAACTGCTGAGGATGGCAAAGAACGAAAGTTCTTCAAAAAGAAAAAAGATAAAAAAGATGAGAAAATCGAAGAGCTGACTGACCGCCTGACCCGTCAGATGGCAGAGTTCGATAACTTCCGCAAACGCACCGAAAAAGAAAAAGCAAATATGTATGCCATTGGAGCAAAAGACATCATCGAGAAGATTCTTCCGGTTGTTGACAGCTTCGAGCGCGGACTTGCAACGGTGGAAAACCCGGAGGAAGATCCGTTCGCAGACGGCATGAATAAAGTATACAAACAGTTTACCACAGCACTCGATGAACTCGGTGTAACCGTGATCGAGGCCGTTGGAAAGGAATTCGATCCGAACCTGCACAACGCAGTGATGCATGTGGAGGATGAGGAAGCCGGCGAGAACATCGTCGTAGAAGAGTTCCTGAAGGGCTACATGTACAAAGGTTCCGTAGTCCGTCACAGTATGGTCAAGGTGGCTAACTAAGCCTTGAAGATAAATAAATAGAAATTAAACCATTTTTTAGCATAATTCATTGAGGAGGAAACAACAATGGGCAAAATTATTGGTATTGACTTAGGAACAACAAACAGCTGTGTAGCCGTTATGGAAGGTGGAAAACCAACCGTTATCGCAAACGCAGAGGGTGAAAGAACAACTCCATCTATCGTAGCATTCACAAAAACAGGTGACCGTCTGGTCGGCGAGCCGGCAAAACGTCAGGCTGTAACAAACGCAGACAGAACCATCCGTTCTATCAAACGTGAGATGGGTACTGACTATAAAGTAGACATCGAAGGAAAGAAATACTCTCCGCAGGAGATCTCCGCTATGATTCTTCAGAAACTGAAAGGTGATGCAGAGAACTACCTTGGTGAGAAAGTAACAGAAGCAGTTATCACAGTTCCGGCTTACTTCAATGACGCACAGCGTCAGGCAACCAAAGATGCCGGTAAAATCGCAGGTCTTGATGTAAAACGTATCATCAACGAGCCTACCGCAGCAGCTCTGGCATACGGACTGGACAACGAAAATGAGCAGAAGATCATGGTATACGACCTTGGCGGCGGTACTTTCGATGTTTCCATCATCGAGATCGGTGACGGCGTTATCGAAGTTCTTTCCACAGCAGGAAACAACCGTCTGGGCGGCGATGACTTCGACCAGAAAGTAACAGATTATATCCTTGCTGAGTTCAAGAAACAGGAAGGCGTAGATCTTTCCAATGATAAAATGGCTCTGCAGAGAATCAGAGAAGCAGCAGAGAAAGCAAAGAAAGAGCTTTCCAGCGCAACTACAACCAACATCAACCTGCCGTTCATCACTGCAACCGCAGATGGCCCGAAACATCTCGATATGAACCTGACAAAGGCTAAATTCGATGAGCTGACCCACGACCTGGTAGAGAAAACCGCAGAGCCGGTACAGAGAGCACTTTCTGATGCAGGCCTTCAGGCATCCGAGCTTTCCAAAGTCCTTCTGGTAGGCGGATCTACCCGTATCCCGGCTGTACAGGATAAAGTAAGACAGCTGACCGGACACGAGCCGAGCAAGAGCCTGAACCCGGATGAGTGCGTAGCACTTGGTGCTTCCGTACAGGGTGGTAAACTTGCAGGAGACGCCGGCGCAGGCGATATCCTTCTTCTGGATGTAACTCCGCTGTCTCTGTCCATCGAGACCATGGGAGGTATTGCAACTCGTCTGATCGAGCGTAACACCACAATCCCGACCAAGAAGAGCCAGATCTTCTCAACAGCAGCAGATAACCAGACAGCAGTAGATATCAACGTAGTACAGGGTGAGCGTCAGTTCGCGAAAGACAACAAATCCCTCGGCCAGTTCCGTCTGGATGGAATTCCGCCAGCAAGAAGAGGCGTTCCGCAGATCGAGGTTACCTTTGATATCGATGCCAACGGTATCGTAAATGTATCTGCAAAAGACCTTGGAACAGGAAAAGAGCAGCACATCACCATCACCGCAGGCTCTAACATGTCCGACAGCGAGATCGACAAAGCAGTCAAAGAAGCTGCTGAGTTCGAGGCTCAGGATAAGAAACGAAAAGAAGCAATCGACGCAAGAAACGATGCAGACTCCATGGTATTCCAGACCGAGAAAGCAATCGAGGAAGTCGGCGACAAGCTTGATGCAAACGACAAAACAGCAGTAGAAGCTGACCTGAACGCACTGAAAGATCTCATTGCAAAATGCAATCCGGAAGAAATGACCGATGCACAGGTAGCTGATCTGAAAGCAGCTCAGGAAAAACTGATGACAAGCGCTCAGAAACTGTTTGCAAAACTGTATGAGCAGCAGGGCGGAGCAGCAGGCGCTGGTGCCGGAACAGCAGGTGCAGGCCCGGATATGGGAAATGCAGGAGCAGCAGGCGGCCATGACGACGATGTCGTAGACGCTGACTACAAAGAGGTTTAATTTTCGGCATGTCACACTCCGTGAAAATACCGACTGTGAGTTGAAACAATAAGTAAATAAACGCAAAAAGCCCTGTGAGGCGAATGTTTGCAGGGGACGGAAAATACATTCCGCCCCCTGTATTTATGCTGGTATTGCTTTCGGAAAAGTGCTATACTGGAGCGTGCGGAAAAACATTTCTGCAAAGATGAAATTTGTGGAACAGAAATGAAAAGGTGAACATAAATGGCAGAAAAAAGAGATTATTACGAGGTCCTCGGCGTAGACCGCGGAGCGGACGATGCAACATTAAAAAAAGCATACCGTAAACTGGCCAAGAAATACCATCCGGATATGAACCCGGGCGACAAAGAGGCCGAGGCAAAATTTAAAGAGGCGACAGAAGCCTATGGCGTGCTGAGTGATCCGGACAAACGGCGTCAGTACGATCAGTTTGGCCACGCTGCATTTGAAAACGGCGGTGGCGGCGCAGGAGCCGGCGGATTCGGCGGCTTCGACTTTGGCGGCGGAGATATGGGTGATATCTTCGGCGATATTTTCGGCGACCTGTTCGGTGGCGGCGGAAGCAGAAGAAGAGCAAACAATGGACCTATGAAGGGAGCAAACCTCCGCGCTGTTGTCCACATTACGTTTGAGGAAGCTGTTTTCGGATGCCAGAAAGAGCTCGAGATCAACCTGAAGGATACCTGTACAACGTGCCACGGAACCGGCGCAAAACCAGGAACTTCACCGGAGACATGCTCCAAATGTAACGGAACTGGTCAGATTACGTACACACAGCAGACCATGTTCGGTTCTGTGAGAAACGTGACGACCTGTCCGGATTGTAACGGAACCGGAAAGATCATTCGCGATAAATGTACCGCATGCCACGGCACGGGCTATACATCCAGCAGAAAACGCATTCAGGTCAACATTCCGGCTGGAATCGACGATGGACAGAGCATCCGGATCCGTGAAAAAGGTGAGCCGGGTGTAAACGGCGGACCGAGAGGAGATCTGCTTGTCGAGGTTCAGGTAACCCGTCATCCGATCTTCCAGAGACAGGATATGAACATTTTCTCCACTGCACCGATTACGTTTGCCCAGGCAGCACTCGGCGGTGATGTGAAGATCAGCACCGTTGACGGGGACGTTCTCTACACTGTAAAACCGGGAACCCAGACCGATACGAAGATCCGTCTGAAGGGAAAAGGTGTTCCGTCCCTTCGCAACAGCAATGTGCGCGGTGATCACTACGTAACACTCGTAGTCCAGACTCCGACGAAACTGAATGAGAAAGCAAAAGAGGCCCTCCGCGCCTTCGACGAAGCCTGCGGAAACCGCCCGGCAGCAGAAGAAAAAGCAGCCGACGGCGAAACTGCAGAGCAGCCGAAGAAGAAAAAAGGCTTTATGGATAAAGTGAAAGAGGCCTTTGAGGACATCGATAAATAAAGAACGGTGGCAAGCCGGAAAAGAAAGAAGAATCTGTGGAAAAAGCAGGTTCTTCTTTCTTTTCTATGAAAGAACCATGAAAATTTGGTGAATTTATACACAGAATGGTCGGATTTTGATATAATGTGGAAAACTTAAGGGGAGAGAAAAGAAAGGAAACGGGGAAAATGAGATTTCGACCATGTATTGATATTCATAACGGAAAAGTAAAACAGATTGTCGGGGGATCGCTGAAAGATCAGGGAAATCAGGCGAGCGAGAATTTTGTCTCGGAGCAGGATGCGTCGTACTATGCGCAGCTGTACGAAGAGCAGGGCATTACGGGCGGCCATGTGATTCTGCTGAACAAGGAAGGTACCGAGTTTTACGAGGAGACGAAGCGCCAGGCATTGCTGGCACTCTCGACGTACCCGGGCGGCCTGCAGGTGGGAGGCGGCATTGATGCGGAGAATGCGTGCGAGTTTCTGACAGCGGGGGCAAGCCATGTGATTGTGACTTCGTATGTGTTCCGCGACGGCCATGTGTTCTATGAAAATCTGGACAAGCTGGTGACGACGGTAGGAAAGCAGCGGCTGACACTGGATTTAAGCTGCCGGAAGCGGGACGGAAAATACTATATCGTGACGGACCGCTGGCAGAAGTTCACGGACGAAGAAGTGACAGAGGAACTGCTGCATCACCTGTCAGAATACTGTGATGAGTTCCTGATCCATGCCGTGGATGTCGAGGGAAAGGCTTCCGGCATTGAGACGGAGCTGGTGGAACTGCTTGCGAAGATGAAAGATTTTCCGGTGACGTACGCCGGCGGCGTGGGAAGTTTTGAAGACCTGGAGCTGCTCAAAAAACTGGGAAACAACCACGTCGATGTGACAATTGGCAGTGCACTGGATCTGTTCGGCGGCAAAATGAAGTTTGAAGACGTGCTGGCAGTATGCCGCCGGTAAGCGGAAACGGACGTTCACCCGCGCCATTCGCAAAACCGCGCTTTCAGCGCTCTCCGCTGCTGCGCAGCTCCTTTTTGCTCATAACCAGGCGCTCCCTTTGTATCTTATTCTTGACAGATTTTCATGCGAGCATGAAATCTGTCAAAAATAAGATACAAGTGAACTGTAACAGAAAAAACTCTAAAATATTCATGAATTTTCTAAATACTATTGCAAATAGAGACAACTATTGCTATAATTAGAGTTACTTACAGGGGAAGTGAAGAACCTGTAAAATTTGAGAGCAAAGGGGTTGGGCATAATGAAAATTACCATCAGCGGAAAAAATATTGACGTGACAGAGGGATTAAAAGCCGCGGTCAACGAAAAACTTGGCAAACTGGAGAAATATTTTACGCCTGACACAAATGTCATTGTAACCTTAAGCGTAGAGAAAGAAAGACAGAAAATTGAGGTTACCATTCCGGTAAAAGGAAATATCATCCGTTCCGAGCAGGTAAGCAACGATATGTACGTATCCATCGATCTGGTAGAGGAAGTCATCGAACGCCAGCTTCGCAAATACAAAAACAAAATTGCCGACAAACAGCAGGAAGCAGGAAACTTCCAGAAAGAATATCTGGAGCATGACTATCTGGAGGACGAAGACATCCAGATCATCCGTACGAAAAAATTCGGCATGAAACCAATGTATCCGGAAGATGCCTGCGTACAGATGGAACTTCTTGGACACACCTTCTTCGTATTCCGCAATGCAGAGACCGACGAAGTAAACGTCGTTTACAAGAGAAAGAACAACACCTACGGTCTGATCGAGCCGGAGTGCTGAAAAGTAAATAAAGAATGAACAGTCACCCTGTTTCCAGCTTAGAAAAGCTGTGAAACAGGGTGACTTTTTCGCGGAAAGGGCCGGAAAGTCCGGGAAAAGCCGTAAAAACAGCGGAAAACCGGGGAACGGCACCAAATGTTTACGAAAAATTCATTGTTATCTTGTGCCAGAAGTGGTAGAATAGTACCATATGTTAATATGGCAATTAATAGAGAAAGCAGGAGCAAACATTCTATGAAATTCACAGAAAAACTTTTTGGTACGCACAGTGAGCGCGAGCTGAAACGAATCTATCCAATTGTAGACAAAATCGAAGCTCTCCGCCCGACCATGCAGGCGCTGACCGATGAAGAGCTGCGTGCCAAGACAAAGGAATATAAAGACCGCTACAACGGAGGCGAATCCCTGGATTCCATTCTCCCGGAAGCATTCGCAACCGTCCGCGAGGCAGCAAAACGTTCCCTCGGTATGGAACACCACCGCGTACAGCTGATCGGTGGTATTATCCTCCATCAGGGCCGTATCGCTGAGATGAAAACCGGTGAAGGAAAAACCCTCGTTTCCACCCTTCCGGCTTACCTGAATGCACTGACCGGACGCGGTGTCCACATTGTTACCGTCAACGATTACCTGGCAAACCGAGATGCTGAGTGGATGGGCAAAGTCCACAGATTCCTCGGTTTGACCGTCGGTGTCGTTCTGAACGATATGAAGAACGATGAGCGCCGCCAGCAGTATGCATGCGACATCACCTACATCACCAACAACGAACTTGGTTTCGATTACCTGCGTGACAACATGGTGATCTACAAGGAGCAGCTCGTACAGAGAGAGCTTGCTTACTGTATCATCGACGAGGTCGACTCCGTCCTGATCGACGAGGCAAGAACACCTCTGATTATTTCCGGACAGAGCAGCAAATCCACCAAGCTGTACGAGACCGCAGATATTCTGGCACACCAGATGCAGCGCGGCGAGGCAAGCGGCGAGATGACCAAGATGACCGCGATCATGGGCGAGGAGATCGAGGAGACCGGAGACTTCATCGTCAACGAGAAGGACAAATTCGTTACCCTGACCGATGACGGTGTGAAGAAAGTCGAGAACTTCTTCCATATCGAGAATCTCTCCGATCCGGAGAACCTGGAGATCCAGCACAACGTGATCCTGGCGTTGCGTGCCAATTATCTGATGCACCGCGACAAGGACTACGTAGTCAAAGACGACGAGGTTCTGATCGTCGATGAGTTCACCGGCCGTATCATGCCGGGCCGCCGTTATTCCGATGGTCTGCATCAGGCAATCGAGGCAAAAGAGCACGTTAAAGTAAGAAGAGAGAGCAAGACTCTGGCAACCATCACGTTCCAGAACTTCTTTAACAAATACGAGAAAAAAGCCGGCATGACCGGTACTGCCCTCACCGAGGAGCAGGAGTTCCGTGACATCTACGGCATGGACGTTATCGAGATCCCGACCAACCGCCCGGTCATCCGTGTGGATATGGACGATGCCGTATACATGACGAAAAAAGAGAAATTCCACGCAGTCGTAGAGGAAGTCAAAGAGGCACATGCCGTGAACCAGCCGGTTCTGGTTGGTACCATCACCATTGAGACTTCCGAGCTGATCAGCAAAATGCTTCGCCGCGAGGGAATTCCGCATCAGGTCTTAAATGCGAAGTTCCATGAGCTCGAGGCAGAAATCGTAGCCCATGCCGGTGAGGCAGGAGCCGTTACCATCGCGACCAACATGGCCGGCCGTGGTACCGATATCAAGCTGGATGATGTGGCAAAAGCTGCCGGCGGCTTAAAGATCATCGGCACCGAGCGTCATGAGTCCCGCCGTATCGACAATCAGCTCCGCGGTCGTTCCGGCCGTCAGGGAGACCCGGGTGAGTCCCGTTTCTACATTTCCCTGGAAGACGATCTGATGAGACTCTTCGGTTCCGAAAAACTGATGGGCATTTTCAAATCCCTCGGCGTACCGGAAAATGAGCAGATCGAGCACAAGATGCTTTCTTCCGCCATCGAAAAAGCGCAGAAGAAGATCGAGGGCAACAACTACGGAATCCGTAAAAACCTGCTCGACTATGACCAGGTCAATAACGAGCAGCGTGAGATCATCTACAAAGAGAGACGCCGCGTTCTGGACGGCGAGAGCATGAGAGACACCATTTTCAAGATGATTGCCGACACCATCGACAATACTGTGGATCTCTGCATCGGCGAGAACACCGAGCAGTCCGAGTGGGATCTGACCGAGTTAAATGAGATGCTGCTCTCCATCATGCCGGTGAAGGCAGTGACAAAAGAGCGCGTAGAGAAGATTTCCAAAAACGAGCTGAAACAGCAGTTAAAAGAGGAAGCTGTTAAACTCTACGAGGAGAAAGAAGCAGAATTCCCGGAGGAGGAGCAGATTCGTGAGCTTGAGCGTGTCGTTCTTCTGAAGGTTATCGACCAGAAGTGGATGGATCATATCGATGATATGGATCAGCTCCGCGAGGGTATCGGTCTGCAGGCATACGGCCAGAGAGACCCGAAGGTTGAGTACAAGATGGCAGCTTACGACATGTTTAACGAAATGCTCGAGTCCATCCAGCAGGATACCGTCCGTCTCCTGTTCCATGTACGTGTTGAGCAGAAAGTAGAACGTGAGCAGGTAGCCAAAGTGACCGGAACCAACAAAGACGAGTCCGGCCCGAGAAAACCGGTACAGCGCGCAGAGCGTAAGATCTATCCAAACGATCCATGCCCGTGCGGAAGCGGCAAGAAGTACAAACAGTGCTGCGGAAGAAAACCGGTTTGATAAAAGCAGAACAGCAGTGAGACGGATGAGCACGATCCGTTTGACAAAGCACGCAGCTTCCCTACCAGAAGCTGCGTGTCATACAAAATATAAAACAGAAAGCAGGTGAAGCTTGTGGTAGTTGAATTAGACCAGTTCAAAATGGAACTTGGCACATACGATAAACCATTAGTGGAAGTGAGGGATTCACTTTGACCTCGCTAACAAAGAGCAGAGGATCGAAGAATTAGAGCGTAAAATGGAGGAACCCAATTTCTGGGACAACCCCGAAGAAGCGCAGGAGCAGATGAAACAGCTGAGCAGCATGAAAGAGGACAGAGATACGTATCAGAAACTGGTATCCGCCAAAGAAGATATGGAAACTCTGATTGAGATGGGACAGGAGGAGGATGACGATTCCGTTGTTCCGGAAATCGCGGAAATGATGGAAGAGTTCAAGGCATCCTTCGATGCCATCCGCATCAAAACCCTGCTGTCCGGCGAATTTGACAAGGACAATGCGATCATCAAACTGAACGCAGGTGCAGGCGGAACCGAGGCGTGCGACTGGTGCGGCATGCTGTACCGTATGTACACCAGATGGGCAGAACGCAAAGGCTTTACGATCGAGGAACTCGACTTTCTGGACGGTGATGAGGCCGGTGTGAAGTCCGTGACATTCCAGGTCAACGGCGAAAACGCTTACGGTTATCTGAAATCCGAAAAAGGAGTTCACCGTCTCGTCCGTATTTCTCCGTTCAACGCGGCAGGAAAACGCCAGACATCGTTCGTATCGTGCGATGTTATGCCGGATATCGACAAAGAGATCGATGTTGAGGTTCGTGATGAGGATATTCGTATCGATACGTACCGTTCCAGCGGTGCCGGCGGACAGCACATCAACAAGACGTCATCGGCGATCCGAATCACGCATATGCCGACCGGCATCGTGGTTACGTGCCAGAATGAGCGTTCCCAGTTCCAGAACAAGGACAAGGCAATGCAGATGCTGAAAGCAAAATTGTATATGCTGAAACTCCAGGAGCAGGCAGATAAGCTGAGCGACATCCGCGGCGAAGTAACCGAGATCGGCTGGGGCAACCAGATCCGTTCTTACGTTATGCAGCCATACACCATGGTCAAAGACCACCGTACCAACGCAGAGACCGGAAACGTCGATGCAGTCATGGACGGCGGAATTGATCTGTTTATCAACGCATATCTGAAGTGGATTGCCCTCGGAACCGGAGCGAAAGAGGAAGAAGCATAATTCGGCTGTGGGCAGAGCACAGTGACAAGTAAAATAAGGAGCATTTTCACCAACAGAGGACGGAAATGCTCCTTTCTGTTTTGAAGCCAAAGGCAAACAGGAGGTAAAAGTATGGGTATTATCAGAGCAGCAGTCAATGCAGTACACGGCAGTTTCGCCGATCAGTGGCTGGAGACCGTGGAACCGTATGAGATGGGGGAACATACGGTATTTACAGAGGGAATTCTGGTAAGAAAAGGCCAGAATAAAAAGGGAAGCCAGACGATTTCAAACGGTTCTGTGATCCATGTCTATGACAATCAGTTTATGATGCTGGTGGACGGCGGAAAGATCATTGATTACACCGCAGAGCCGGGCTACTTTACCGTAGACCAGTCATCGTCTCCGTCGATGTTCAGCGGATCGCTTGACGCAGCCGTAAAAGATACGTTTGAGCGCCTGAAATTCGGCGGCCAGACCCCGCATGAGCAGAGAGTTTTCTATATTAATCTGCAGGAAATCAAGGGAATCAAATTCGGAACGAGAAATCCGGTCAACTATTTCGACCAGTTCTACAATGCCGAGCTGTTCCTTCGGGCACACGGTTCCTATTCCATCCGCATCATCGATCCGCTCCGCTTCTACGCAGAGGCTGTGCCGAGAAACGCATCCCGCGTAGAGATCGAGGATATCAACGAGCAGTATATGAACGAATTTTTAGAGGGCCTGCAGTCCTCGATCAATCAGATGGCAGCCGACGGCATCCGCATTTCGTTCGCAGCATCCAAGAGCGCCGAGCTGTCCCGCTACATGGCAGATGCGATGGATGAGAGCTGGCGGGCAATGCGCGGCATGGAGATCCAGTCCGTGGCAATCGCAAGCCTTTCCTACGATGAAGCTTCCCAGAAACTGATCCAGATGCGCAACGAAGGTGCGATGATGTCTGATCCATCGATCCGTGAGGGCTATGTACAGGGAGCGATGGCACGCAGTATGGAGAAAGCAGCAGCCAACCCAAACGGAGCCATGAACGGCTTTATGGGTGTTCAGATGGGCATGAATGCCTTCGGTTCCTCGTTTGCATCGGCGTCCGCTTCGAATCAGCAGCAGATGCAGCAGCAGGCGGCAGCCAAGGCACAGCAGGAAGCTGCAAAAGGCGTATGGAAATGCTCCTGCGGAACGGAGAACACCGGCAATTTCTGCTCAAACTGCGGAAGTGCAAAGCCGATGGTGTGGATCTGCGGCAAGTGTGGAACCGAGAACAGCGGTAAATTCTGTTCGAACTGTGGCAGCCCGAAACCGGAAGCGGCAGGAAAATGGGTCTGCGCATGCGGAACGGAGAATACCGGCAAGTTCTGCTCGAACTGCGGAAAACCAAGACAGTAAAAGAAAACAGATAACCATCCAATACAACAGCGGCTCCGGGGAAGGAGGGATAGAATATGGAGGTTATTACATACAAATGCCCGAACTGCGGAGGCGATCTGACCTTCGATCCGGCAAGCGGAAAGTATAAATGCGAGTACTGCCTGTCCTCGTTTACACAGGAAGAAGCCGAAAAGGCGAACCCGAAAGCAGCGGAAGCGCTGAACGGGGAGGACGATGCTGCCGGTGCACAGGAAGCATCCGATGCACAGAAGGAAAGCAGTACGGAGGAAACAAAAGGGGAAACAGAGCAGGGCGAAGCAGTTGTCTACACCTGCCCGAACTGCGGCGCCGAGATTGTGACCGATGCGACGACGGCAGCGACATACTGTTTCTACTGCCACAATCCGGTGGTGCTTTCCGGCCGGCTCTCGGGAGAATATATGCCGGATTTCGTGCTGCCGTTTAAGATCAGCAAGGAGCAGGCAATCGAGAAATTTTTGTCATTTGCGCGGAAGAAACGCTTTATTCCGAAGGACTTTTTCGAGAAAAACCAGGTACAGAAGATGACGGGTGTCTATTTCCCGTACTGGATTTACGGCGGAGACTTTGAGACGGATTACATGGCACGCGGCCGGAAGGTGAGAGTCTGGCAGACCGGTGATGTGGAGTACAAAGAGACCAGCATCTACGATGTCCGCCGGGAGGGCGAGGTCCGCGTGGACGGTCTGTCGCGCAATGCACTGAACAAGGCCGACCGCGATCTGATCGAATGCGTGCAGCCCTATCGTCTGGAGGAGATGCAGCCGTTTTCTATGGGCTATCTTTCCGGATTTCAGGCGGAAAAACGTGATATCGAACAGGCGCAGATCGCACCGGAACTGAAAAAAGAGCTGGAGACGATGGCGCGCGGCGCAATGCGGAACGAGGCGAACGAGTATCTCTCCCTCGAGCAGGAGAAAATGAAGCTTTCTCCAAAGCGGGAGGACTGGCGTTACGTCCTGTTTCCCGTCTGGACGCTGACGTATCCGGGAAAGGACGGGAAGGTTTACTACTATGCGATGAACGGCCAGACCGGAACGATCAACGGCGATTTTCCCTATGAGCGGAAGAGAGCCCTTCTGACGTCGGCTGTGAGTGCTCTTCTGGTTCTGATTGTGATGCTGATAGGAGGGTATTTCGCATGAGAAGAATGAAAAAAGCAGGACAATATCTGCTCGGGATTTTTGCGGCCCTTCTGCTGTGCGGGATTTTTTCTGTGAATACCGTAAAAGCCGAATCCCAGCATATCTACGACAATGCATCGCTTCTTTCTGATGCGGAGGAGCAGGACCTCGAGAGATCCTGCGCGGAGTTCGAGAACAATACGGAAATTCATATGGTCATCCTGACCGAGCGCAGCAGCGGTTCCGAGGACTGTCAGGCGATTGCAGATGATTTTTATGACAAAAAGTATCCGAAAGAGCCAAACGGTGTCTGCTTCCTCATCGACATGGGACAGCGCCAGATCGTGATTTCGACGTCCGGTATTATGCAGTATTATATGTCGGACACGGAAATTGACGATATTCTGCAGGCGGCGCAGGGGTACGCGAAAGACGGCGACTATGCGGGAACTTTTGCAAAAATGATTACGATGACGCAGGAATGCTTCGACCGCGGCGTTTCCGATGCGGACTATCTGATTACAGAAGATGGTTCCATTATTCATTACCGTAAGATCAACAGCACGGAGGCTCTTATTGCTGTTATCGCAGCTGCTGCGACAGGAATTCTTGTTTATTTTGGAATTTGGAAAAGCTATCGACGAAAGAAAAACCGTGGTGCAAAGAGCTATGCGGATCTGAAACGTGTAAACATTAGAGACCGCAGGGATGCGCTGATCGACCGTCATGTATCGATGCACAAAATCCAGAAGGATGATGGAAACCACGGCGGAGGCGTTTCTGGCGGCGGAGGTGGCGGCGGAAGCACCGTTCACACTTCGTCGAGCGGAAACAGTCACGGCGGCGGAAGCATTGGCTTCTGAAAACCGATTCGAAAAAATTCCTTGCGTATTGTGTCGGAATATGATACGATCTTTCCTGTGAAAACAAATGTATTTCCTGGAAAGAGTATAAAGGTAGAGGATTGCCATGAGAGAAGAGAAAACAAAGTACTATGTAATCAAAGAAAAAGCGGTTCCCGAGGTTCTTTTGAAGGTCATCGAGGCCAAACGGCTGATGGATATGCAGGAGCTTACCGTGCAGCAGGCAACGGAAAAAGCGGGAATCAGCAGAAGCTCTTTCTACAAATACAAAGATGATATTCTTCCTTTTCATGACAATGCAAAAGGAAAAACGATTACATTTATTCTGCAGATGGACGATGAGCCGGGACTGCTTTCCGATGTGCTGAAGATTATCGCCGAGTTTCACGGAAACATTCTGACCATTCATCAGACGATTCCGTTAAACGGCGTGGCGTCACTGACAATCAGCGTGGATATCGCGGAAGACCGGGGAGACGCCTCGGAGATGATCAACGAGATTGAGTCCAGACAGGGAGTTCATTATTTTAAAATCTTAGGACAGGAGTCCTGAAAAAGAAAAAGCAAGAGAGGGACAAAAGAGATGATTCAGATTGCAGTATTAGGATATGGCACCGTTGGTTCCGGCGTGGTAGAAGTCATCAACACGAACCATGACAGCATCAACAAGAGAGCAGAGAACGAGATTAATATCAAATACGTTCTGGATTTAAGAGATTTCCCGGGAGATCCAGTGGAAAAAGTGCTGGTACATGATTACGAAGTGATCGCAAACGATCCGGAGGTTGATATTGTTGTCGAGGTCATGGGCGGCGTTGAGCCGGCTTACACCTTCACAAAACGTGCGCTGGAGGCTGGAAAGAGCGTCTGCACATCCAACAAAGAACTGGTTGCAAGACATGGAACAGAGCTTCTCGCGATCGCAAAAGAGCACGGTGCAAATTATCTATTTGAGGCAAGCTGCGGCGGCGGTATCCCGATCATCCGTCCGCTAAACTCCTCCCTGACTGCAGATGAGATCGATGAAGTAACGGGTATCTTAAACGGTACGACAAACTACATCTTAAGCAAAATGGCAAGCGACGGTTCCGATTTTGCCGATGTGTTAAAAGAGGCACAGCGCCTTGGCTACGCAGAGCGCAACCCGGAAGCAGACGTAGAAGGCTACGATGCCTGCCGTAAAATTGCGATTCTTTCTTCTCTTGCCTATGGAAAAGAAGTCAATTACGAAGAGGTTTACACCGAGGGAATCACAAAGATCACCGCAGAGGACATCAAATATGCGACTTCGATGGGAACCGCAATCAAACTGCTCGCAACAAGCCGCAAGGTGGGTGATCAGTATTACGCTATGGTAAGCCCGGTGATGATTGACGCGAAAAACCCGCTGTACAGCGTAAACGGTGTCTTCAACGCCATCTTCATCCACGGAAATGTACTAGGTGATGCCATGTTCTACGGAAGCGGAGCAGGAAAACTCCCGACCGCAAGTGCCGTTGTTGCCGATGTTGTAGACTGCGCAAAGAACAAAGGCAGAAACATCATGATGAGCTGGAGCGAGGAGAAACTGAACCTGCTGCAGATCGATGATGTGAAGAGCCGCTTCTTCGTCCGCGTATCCGGCCACGCTGCAGAGCGCCAGAGTGAGATCGAGGAGCTGTTCGGAAAAGTAGAAATCGTAGCAGTTCCAAGTCTGTCCGAGGAGTTCGCATTCATCACAGGCGAAATCACAGAGCAGGAGTACAGAGAAAAAGCAGAGAAACTCGACGGAATCCAGAGCAGAATCCGCGCGAGAATTTAAGATCTCGAAATAGACATAACTAAAAAGACGTTTCACAGCCGTAAAGCAAGGGGCGTGAAACGTCTTTTTAATTATCTTAAGATTTATTTTTAAAGATCTGTGCCGGATCCAAAGGAATCCGTATCATATCCCATCGGTTCCGATGCCGGATACAGGATATCTTTCCGTTCCTGATAGAACGCAGCCATCGTGATCTGCATATACGGCATCACCCATAAGAAGCCGATGGCGCAGGAGCAGGATGCGAGGATCTCAAGTCCTAAAAAGCTGAGGAGCAGCAGAATGTAGCGGAAGAAATTCTTTTTCATCAGCACAAAGCTCTGACGGATCGCCTGGATCGGGCCGATGCCGGGAGCGTCGTTCATCACGAAGGTGGAAAGGGAAAACGGAACCAGCACCAGCGTGGAAACGAGAGAGCCGATCAGCTTATAAACGTAAACATTCATGAGCGAAGAAAGCTCGGCCTCAATGGAAAGGGCTGTTCCAAGCGTCAGTTCCGCACTCGGGGAGGAAAGATACTGGAAGCCTGGAATGCTGGAAATCAGGGCGATCACGGAGCTGATGCCGTTGATGATAAGGAACATCAGCACGTACTGGTCCGGGTGGTGATAGAAAGCGTAGAGCATATCACCGACGGAAATCGGTTCCCCGCGCAGCGTCGAGAGGCAGATTTTTAAGTAGCCTGCCTGGAAGAGGCTGAGGAGCAGGGAAAACAGGAACAGCGTCAGATTCAGGAAAATGATATCGTACAGCGTTGTGCCTGAAAAAATCAGCGTCGGGATGAGGGAGCAGGAGAAGGTGAGAAACAGGTTGATCGCGGTTGCGCCCACCAGCGTGCCGCATCGGCCTGCCATGGCCTCACGGGCCTGCTTTTTCAGTTCTGAAAATTTCTGTTTTTGTCCGTTCATGAAAAATCCTTTCTGGTACCTAGATGGTATTTCCGTCGGTGGTTGTTCCGTTATCCGGTGTCATCTGGTATTCCTGCATGTACTGATTGTAATACCGCTCAAGCAGGTTGGTGCTGCCGCCGCTGACCATGTTGAAAAGCAGGAAAGCATACATGCAGATACCGACAATTATGCCGATGGTACAGCCCGCCAGACCGGCTTTTGCCGTGCCGCTCATGCGTCCTGCGCCGCGGCTTAAAAGGGCGAAGATCACGCCGAGCGAGCCGAAAAACAGGGAACCCATGTTGAGCATGAACAAAAAGGAGCAGATCGCCATGACCATCGAAGCGGCCGCAAGGGCCTGCGAACCCGTCTTGCGCGGCGGCTGTACGGGAGGCTGCTGCTGGTAATGCTGATACGGTCCGGGACGCTGGCCCTCAGGCACGCCGTACGGATGGGAGGACTGATAGGAATCTCCGGACTCATTGGTGTTTGGATCGTAATTTTCTGGTGTCATAAAATGTCCTTTCTTCTGCAAAAAAGCGCGGTTTCACACGCAGTCTGTCAAAAAAGCTATAGTAAAGATTTTATCATGTAAGGTTGACAAAAACAAGACCTATTGATAAGGTAATAGAGTGGCTGTTCCGCCAAGGGTCCCGCTTTTTATGCGGGAAAAACAGAGAAGGAACAGCGTGTTTTGGAAGAGACAACAGGAGGAATTTACCTATGGATATGAATCAGGTATTGGCAGCTGAGCTGAACGTCAAACCGTGGCAGGTAGAAGCTGCAGTGAAACTGATTGACGAGGGAAACACGATCCCTTTTATTTCACGATATCGAAAAGAAGCAACAGGTTCCTTAAACGATGAGATACTGCGAAATCTGTACGATCGTCTGATGTACCTGCGCAGTTTAAATGACCGCAAGGCCGTTGTCCTTGCGAGCATCGAGGAGCAGGGCAAGCTGACCGCAGAACTGAAAAAATCCATCGAAGAGGCCGCAACTCTCGTGGTCGTAGAGGATTTATACCGCCCGTACCGTCCGAAACGCCGGACGCGTGCGACGATCGCAAAAGAAAAAGGACTGGAGCCGCTGGCGAATATCATTCTTCTGCAGATGACAAAAGAGCCGCTCGAAAAAGAGGCAGAGGCTTTTGTTTCAGAAGAAAAGGAAGTCAAAACGGCAAAAGACGCCATTGCTGGTGCCTGCGACATCATCGCCGAGAGCATTTCCGATGAGGCCGATTACCGTATGGAGATCCGCCGCAGAACCGAGGCGAAGGGCCTGATCGTCTCGACAGCAAAGGATGAGAAAGCAGAGTCCGTTTACGAGAATTACTATGAGTTTTCCGAGCCGGTATCGAAAATTGCCGGACACCGTGTGCTGGCACTGAACCGCGGTGAGAAAGAAAAATTCCTGAACGTCAAAATTGAGGCGCCGACGGAAGAAATCCTGCGTTATCTCGAGAAAAAAATCATCACCAAAGAGAATCCGCAGACAAAGCCGGTTCTGCAGGCGACCATCGAGGATGCCTACAACCGTCTGATCGCTCCGGCCATCGAGCGTGAGGTCAGAAATCAGCTCACCGAAAAGGCAGAGGATGGTGCGATCAAGGTCTTTGGAAAGAACCTTGAGCAGCTTCTGATGCAGCCGCCGATCGCAGGCCAGGTTGTCCTTGGATGGGACCCGGCGTTCCGTACGGGATGCAAGCTGGCCGTTGTCGATGCGACCGGAAAAGTGCTCGATACCACCGTGGTTTACCCGACCGCGCCGACGAACGAGAAGAAGATTGCGGCAGCGAAAGCCACTGTAAAAGATCTGATCCACAAATACGGCGTCACCCTGATTTCTGTCGGAAACGGAACTGCAAGCCGTGAGTCCGAGCAGATCATCGTCGAGATCTTAAAAGAGATTCCGGAGAAGGTTGCGTATGTGATCACAAACGAGGCAGGAGCGTCCGTTTACTCCGCAAGCAAGCTGGCAACCGAGGAATTTCCAAACTTTGATGTCGGACAGCGAAGCGCCGCTTCCATCGCACGCCGTGTGCAGGATCCGCTGGCAGAGCTTGTCAAAATCGATCCGAAATCCATCGGTGTCGGCCAGTATCAGCACGATATGAACCAGAAGAAGCTCGGCGAGGCGCTCGGCGGTGTCGTTGAGGATTGCGTCAATAAAGTCGGTGTCGATCTGAACACGGCATCCGCGTCGCTGCTGGAATACATTTCCGGTGTCAGCAAGGTGATAGCAAAAAACATCGTGGCATACCGCGAGGAGAACGGCCGTTTCGAGAGCAGAAAAGAGCTCCTGAAAGTGGCAAAACTCGGACCGAAGGCGTTTGAGCAGTGCGCGGGCTTTATGCGCATCACCGGCGGCAAAAATCCGCTGGACGGCACAAGCGTTCATCCGGAGAGCTACGAGGCAGTAGAGAAGCTGTTTGCAAAGTTAAATATGAAGACAGAGCAGATCAGCGAGGGACCGACGGCGTTCTTCATCAAAGATTACAAAAAGATGGCAGAGGAGATCGGTGTCGGCGAGATTACGCTGCGCGATATCATCAAAGAGCTGCAGAAGCCTGGCCGTGACCCGCGTGACGAGATGCCGCGCCCGATCCTGCGCACCGACGTGCTCGATATGAAGGACCTGAAGGTCGGCATGATCTTAAAGGGAACCGTGCGCAACGTCATTGACTTCGGTGCATTCGTCGATATCGGCGTGCATCAGGACGGACTCGTCCACATTTCCCAGATGACGAAACGCTTCATCAAGCATCCGCTGGAGGCTGTGAGCGTCGGCGATATCGTGGAAGTGAAGGTCATCAGCCTTGATCTGGCGAAGAAGCGGATCGGGCTGTCGATGCTGCTGGATAAATAAAGTGTGATACGTGGGCTGCCCGAAAGAAAACAGGGGCAGCCCGCGGTGTATCAAAGGGGGATTACCATGAATGAGGAAGAAGTGCTGGTCGGACGGATTCAGGATCTGGCAGAGCAGTGTTATCACAGGGATGTTCCGTCACACACGGAGTTTCTGACGCTGGCGGAGCAGGATCTGTTCTACCGTACGGTAAATAAAATCCCGGGCGTGCGTTACGTGCTGTCCGGCGGATACGAGGCGGCAGAGCGGAAAGCGGCGCTGTTTCTGCCATCCTATGCAGAGGACGGTGATGCGTCGATGCTTCCGATCGCAGTCGTGCGCATCAGCCCGCTGAATGAAAAATTTGCGGATGCGCTGTCACACCGTGATTTCTTAGGATCACTGATGAATCTCGGCGTGGAGCGGTATAAGCTGGGAGACATTCTGATCGATGGAAACCAGGCGTATCTGATCTGTATGGCGGATATGGCGGACTACATCTGTGCGGAGCTGAAAAAAGTGCGCCATACGAGCGTGTACTGTGAAGTCGAGGCGGGACTGCCGGAGGAGCTGACGGAGCCGAAAACCGAGCGGAAAGAAGGCTCCGTCGCTTCCGTGCGGCTCGATGCGGTGCTGTCGCTGGCGTTCAGCAGTTCGCGGAGCAAAATGGTGCCGCTGATCGAGGGCGGCCAGGTGTTTATTAATGGAAAACTGGTGACGTCGCCGAGCGCGTCATTAAAAGAGGACGATCTCGTGACCGTGCGCCATATGGGAAAATTCCGCTATGTTGGCGTGCAGAATCAGACAAAAAAGGGAAGGCTGTACGTGGCTGTTGAACGATTTGTCTCATAATAGATATTTTGAGGGATTTTACAGGAAAAGACCATTGACAGTGTTTGTAAAAAGACGGTATTATAGAGGGTATGTAGAAGGTCCGCAGGGCTGAGAATTTTCAGACGGAAGCGGACTGCGAAGATTACGTATCAGGAAGGCAGGAAGAAAAAATGGGAAAAATTATACTGACCGGCGACCGACCGACCGGCAAGCTGCATGTAGGACATTACGTTGGTTCACTGCGCCGCCGCGTGGAGCTGCAGAACTCCGGTGAATTCGATAAAATTTACATCATGATTGCAGACGCACAGGCGCTGACCGACAATGCGGACAACCCGGAGAAGGTGCGCCAGAACATTCTGGAGGTAGCACTGGATTACCTTTCCTGCGGACTTGATCCGGAAAAGAGCACCATCTTTATCCAGTCTCAGATTCCGGAACTGTGCGAGCTTTCTTTCTATTATATGAATCTCGTTACGGTTTCCAGACTGCAGAGAAATCCAACCGTAAAATCGGAGATCCAGATGAGAAACTTTGAGGCGAGCATCCCGGTTGGATTCTTCACCTACCCGATCAGCCAGGCAGCCGATATCACTGCATTCAAGGCAACGACCGTTCCGGTTGGAGAGGATCAGATGCCGATGATCGAGCAGACACAGGAGATCGTCCACAAATTCAATACGGTTTATGGCGAGGCACTTGTGCAGCCGAAGATTATGCTGCCGGAGAATGATTCCTGCAGACGTCTGCCGGGTATCGATGGAAAAGCGAAGATGAGTAAATCGCTTGGAAACTGCATTTACCTGTCCGAGGAGCCGGATGAGATCAAGAAAAAAGTTATGAGCATGTACACCGACCCGGATCACATCAAGATCACCGATCCGGGCAAGATCGAGGGAAATACCGTATTTACCTATCTCGATGCATTCTGCCAGCCGGAGCACTTCGAGCGCTATCTGCCGGATTACGCAAATCTCGACGAGTTGAAAGCACATTACCAGAGAGGCGGCCTTGGCGATGTCAAAGTGAAGAAGTTCCTGAACAATGTACTGCAGGAGACCTTAGAGCCGATCCGCAATCGCAGAAAAGAGCTGGAAAAAGACATTCCGGCGATCTATGAGATGCTGAAAAAAGGCAGCGAAGAGGCAGAAAAAGTTGCCGCTCAGACACTGGCGGATGTCAAAGCAGCCATGAAAATCAACTATTTTGATGATCTGGACCTGATCCGTTCCCAGGCAGAGCGTTACGGCAAATAATTACCAATAGAAGATGAATGGAAAAAGCGGACATTATGGTTCCGCTTTTTCTGTTGCAGGGCGGACGAAAGTTCGAAGTCCTGCGGTCGGAGAGGATAGCATATGGTCATACATGGATTTCAAAAGCTGACGCTGCTGGATTACCCGGGCAAGGTGGCGTGCACATTGTTTTCGGGCGGATGTAATTTCCGCTGCCCGTTCTGCCAGAACGGAAATCTCGTGCAGCATCCCGAATGGGAGCCGGTGATTCCGGAGGAGGAGATTTTTGCAGTGCTCGAAAAGCGGCGCGGCGTGCTGGACGGCGTCTGCGTGACGGGCGGTGAGCCGACGCTGGATCCGGATCTGGAGCGGTTCGTGACGAAAATTAAGGAACTGGGATATCTTGTGAAGCTCGATACGAATGGATACCGGCCGGAGATTTTGAAAAAGCTAGTGGAAGAGAAGAAAATCGACTACGTCGCCATGGACATCAAAAACGCGCCGTCCCGGTACGGCGAGACGGCGGGCGTGAAAAAGATCGATGTGATGCGGATCAATGAGTCGGTCGAGTTTTTAAAGAGCGGCGTGGTGGACTATGAGTTCCGGACAACGCTCTGCAAAGAGCTGCATGGAAGGGAAGAGATCGAAGCGATCGGAAAGTGGCTTTCCGGGGCAAAACGGTACTTCCTGCAGAATTATCGGGAATCGGATTATGTGATTGATCCGAGGTTCTCGGGGTATGCGAGGGAACAGCTCGAACAGTTCTGCGAGATCCTGCGCGGAAAGATTGAGACGGTGGAGATCCGCGGCGTGGATTAAAAAACGCTTTAAAGCGTGCGGTACCAGTAGCCGAAGCGGGCATCGGGCGCGAGCTCGGAGGGGCGCATCGCCTGCTTGAAGTGGAAAAAGCCGAAGAGGCTTGCCATGAACTGCTCATTCGGCGTGTAGACGCCGGGGACGCCGAAATACCAGAGTTCCTGCTGGTCGCGGTTCCGGGCGAGGAGCAGATGGCGATAGGACGAGGAGCCATGGAGGACGAAGCGGTTCGCATCCACCGAAAGACCGGCGGCGCGGAGCTGTGGAAGATCGTCGAGTGAGAGGCGCAGGCAGTCGGTCAGATCATCATCTGGGAACGGGTGGAACTCCGGGAACTGGTCCTGAAGCTGGAGATAGAGAGCAGCGCGGGACGGCGGCACGGCTGCTGCGGCGGGAAAATCGGCAGAAGTCATATGTAGCGGCTGGGCGGCAGAATCCGGGATGGGCTGCGGCGGTTCCGGGTTGGCAGAGGGATAGCTTTCTGCGGTTTTCACAGATTCCGCGGATGCGGGATGGAGTGTGTTGGCGGATGATTGCGTGATCCGGTCTGCAGGAACGGTGTTTACCGTGTCAGTTGATGTGGATTCTGTGGAGACGGTGGATTCCGGGCTGGAATTTTGTGGATAAGGTTCGGAATTGCTGCTGAATTCTGTGGAAAGTTCATCGAACTGTGCTTTTGAAGCGTCTGATGATGGCAGGGACTGCGCAGGTACGGCGGGATCCAGAGGTTCGGGTGTTTCGGCAGTTTTCTCTTCGGTCGGTCTGGCACCATTGTCTGCGGAGGTTTTGGGCTCCTGCGGGAGCGTGGGAGCGAAAAACTCCGGCTGAATCGGAAGATCGTCCCACTGGGTGGCGATGACGCCGGTCTGGCGGCAGAGCAGGATCAGACCGCCAAGCTCGTCGAGCGTGACATCCGTCTGCCCAATGGCATCGGAGTGCGTGAAGAGTTTTCCACTCGTAGAAGAGCGCCCCGCAAGGAGATTTCCGAGCGGAATGCCGTACATCCGCCCTGACCGGCGGATAAAACCGTAGACCGTGACCGAGGTCTCCGGCGGAAGCGACGGCGATTTGATCTGGAAGTCCATGCGGCAGAAACCGTTCTGCGACTCCACGCGGACAAAGCCGCAGCATCCGCCCTTGCGGTTGTTCGGGTATTCGTATAGATAGGCAATGAAACGCCGGTAATCAGACATAAAAACCTCCTGCATAGAAGTAAAAAGAGTAGAAAAAGATACTGCGCTACAGTTCACGATATGCGGGAAGGACAGAAAATATACGCAGAGAAGAAAGGAAGTGCACAATGGAAGAAGAAACAAAGCTGGAAACGCCGGAGGAAAAAGCGCACCGGAAAGAACGGGAACGCTTCATGCGCCAGGCGATTACGCAGGCGAAGAAAGCAGAAAAGCTGATGGAAGTGCCGATCGGCTGTGTGATTGTGTACGAGGGAAAGGTGATTGCGCGGGGGTATAACCGCAGAAATACGGATAAAAACACGCTGTCCCACGCGGAACTGAATGCGATCCGGAAAGCCAGCAAAAAGCTCGGCGACTGGCGGCTGGAGGGCTGTACGTTGTATGTCACCCTGGAACCGTGCCAGATGTGCGCCGGTGCGATCGTACAGGCGAGAGTCAGCGAAGTCGTCATCGGCAGCATGAACCCGAAGGCGGGCTGCGCGGGATCGATCTTAAATATGCTGGAAATGCACGAGTTTAACCATCAGGTGAAGGTCGAGCGCGGCGTGCTGAAAGAAGAGTGCTCGGAGATGCTGAGTGCGTTTTTCAGGAGACTGCGGGTGGTGAAAAAGAAGAAAAAAGAAGAGAGGAAGAGGGCGGAAGAAGGGAAAGAATAAAAGAAGAGGCAGCATCGGGATGGGATGCTGCCTGAGGAAGATTATTTGTTTGAGTAAGTTGCACTTTCGAATATTTCCGTAAAAAATACAATCCCCGTATTTCCATCGGAAACCATCGAAAAAATCATTGACGAATCCCGAAAAAAGCACTATAATATATAATGTATTTGACAAAATACGGAGAAGTACCCAAGAGGCTGAAGGGTCTGGCTTCGAACACCAGTAGGTCGGAAACGGCGCAAGGGTTCAAATCCCTTCTTCTCCGCTATGCAAAAAAGAGACAGCAAAAAGATTGAAAAATCGAAAAAGCTGTCTCTTTTTCTGTGAGAAATTATGAAATAGATGCAAAACAAAAGAAACAAAGACAGAAAAAGCATCACCAGTTCACGAAAAGGGACCGATGCACAACAAAGCAAAATAAAAAGGAGAGACAATACATGGCGCAGTTACCACAGGAATTTCTGACCCGCATGCAGGACATGCTGGGCGATGAATTTGATGCATTTTTAACTTCCTACGACGCACCCCGCATAGCCGGGCTGCGTGTGAATACAAAAAAATGCCGGACCGAAGATTTCCCGCCGCTTGTTCCGGGAACGTGGAAGAAAATTCCGTGGATTCCAAACGGCTATTTCGTGCCGGACGGCATGCGCATGGGCCAGTCTCCGCTGTATGCGGCAGGCGTCTTCTATCTGCAGGAGCCAAGCGCCATGACCCCGGCGTCCCGCCTCCCGATCGAACCGGGTGAGCGTGTGCTCGATCTCTGCGCCGCACCGGGCGGCAAAGCGACGGAGCTGAATGCGCGCCTGAAAGGAACCGGCCTTCTCGTCGCCAATGACATCAGCAACGCCCGCGCCAAAGCACTGCTGCGCAATCTGGAGCTGTTCGGAAGTGAAAACGTGCTTGTCACCAATGAGACACCGGCAGGCCTTGCAGACGTCTTCCCGGGCTTCTTCGATAAAATCCTCGTGGATGCACCGTGCTCCGGCGAGGGCATGTTCCGGAAAGATGAGGCAGTCATCGGCACCTGGACCCCGGAGCGGCCGGATTTCTTTGCGGATCTGCAGCGAGAGATCACCTCGAATGCTGTCAAAATGCTGCGTCCGGGCGGCCTCATGATGTATTCGACGTGTACCTTCGCCCCGCAGGAGGACGAGGGAACCGTTTCTTTTCTTCTGGAAAACTTCCCGGAAATGGAACTGATCGAGATGGAAGGCTACGAAGGTTTTTCAAAAGGCAATCCAGTCTGGGGAAACGGCGATCCGGAGATCGAAAAGACCGTGCGCATCTGGCCGCATAAAATGAACGGCGAGGGCCATTACCTTGCCCTGTTCCGCAAAAAAGGCGAAGCCATTCCTTATGAGACAGAAGAAAAACCGATCGAAAAGAAAAACAAAAAACAGAAAAACCGGAAAAAAGACCGCGGAACGGAAGCACCGGGTCCGTCGAAAGCAGAAAAACAGATCCTTTCCGATTTCCTGTCCCGGATGACAGCACCGATCCCGGTGGAGGAACTGGAAGTCCGCGCCGGAAAAGTATACCATTCCCCGTCCCTGCCGGATGGCGTGCGGAATCTTCATTTCCTGCGGAACGGTCTGTATCTCGGTGAACTGAAAAAAGACCGTTTCGAGCCGTCACAGCCGTTTGCCGTGACACTCTCCGCGGACAAGTTCAAAGATTACATGAATTTAAAGGCAGATGACGAGCGTACCGAAAAATATCTCCACGGTGAGACAATTTCCGTAGAGCCGGGAGAGACCGCATCGCCGTCGGGCTGGAAGCTGGTCTGCGTCGATGGATTCGGCCTTGGATGGGGCAAACTGGTCAATGGAACCTTGAAAAATAAGTACCCTGTTGGATGGAGAAAGTAGAAAAATCATGTCAGTGTTTGCAGGAAAAATGTCGAAATATTACAAAGTTATTAACAGAAATTAAAAAAGACTTTCATTTCAGACATACTTGTGTTATAATGGCAAAGTACGGCGGGAAAAAAGACCCATTTTCCGCAGTAACTGGGAGTGACAATCAGCAACAGAACGTAATAAGTATGAGGTGTACGACATGAAAAAAAAGAAATTATTCAGCCTGGTTTTGGCCACAGTGCTTACGGCAGCAACCGTTCTGCCATGCTATGGTGCCAGTACAAAGGAGAAAATTTCAAATGCTCAGGCAGAACAGGCTGCCGCACAGTCTCAGCTTGACAGCATACAGAGCAGGATTGACGAACTCAATTCCAAAAAGGGACAATCAGAAGAATATCTTTCCGAACTGAACCAGCAGCTGGACGATCTGCAGAACCGTCTGCAGGAGCTTCAGGATCAGTATGATGCGAAGCAGAACGAACTGGTACAGATTCAGGCAGATCTGGAAGATGCAAAAGCAAAAGAAGAAGAGCAGTACGAGGCGATGAAGCTCCGTATCCAGTATATGTATGAAAATTCTTCCGGAAACGGATACATGGCAATGCTCTTTTCTTCCAAAAGCATTTCAGAGCTGATCAGCCGGGCAGAATACATACAGAAAATTTCCGATTTCGACCGCGATCTTATGCAGGAGTATGAAGACACGGTAGACCAGGTAAAAGAAAAAGAAACACAGGTGCAGGAAGAGCAGGCAGCGATCGTAGAACTGCAGCAGCAGAGCAGCGATCAGCAGGAAGCCATCCAGGAGCTGTATGCAGCAGCTTATCAGGAACTCCGTACCTACTCCGCAGAGCTGGACGATGCAAAATCCAGCGAGAGTGCACTGGTAGATGAAATCAACAGCAAAGCAGATGCAATCAACGACCTGATCCGTCAGGCGAAAGAAGAGGAGATTGCAGCGCAGAAGAAAGCAGAAGAGGAAGCAGCCGCAGCAGCCGCCGCACAGCAGGCTGCCGCAGAAGCTGAGGCAGAGGCCGCCAGAAAACAGGCAGCCGAGGCCGCAAGAGTCGCAGCCGCAGAAGCAGCAAATGCCGCAGCGAAAGCAGATACCGATACAAGCAGCAGCTCCGGAAGCAGTTCTTCGGACAGCAGCGCATCCTCCACGACAACGGGGAGTCCATCCGCGTCAGATACTTCCAGCAGCTCCTCCAGCGGAACATACCTTGGAAGATTTAAACTGACAGGCTATTGCTCCTGTTCCATCTGTACCGGACAGTGGTCCGGCGGATCCACCGCGAGCGGAACCACACCGACCGCAGGAAGAACGATCGCCATGGGCGGTGTACCATTCGGAACGAAACTGATGATCAACGGCCAGGTTTACACGGTAGAAGACCGCGGAACCGCTTACGGCCACGTAGACATCTTCTGCAGCAGCCATTCCGAGGCGCTGAGCTTCGGCGTGCAGTATGCAGATGTATATCAGCTGAGCTGAGAAACAAAGATAAGAGATATGCCGGAACAGAACTTCCGGCATATCTCTTTTTTTGACTTTCTCAGAAACTGTCATTCTAAAAGAACACCAAAAAGGCCGCAAACCCGTGTGAAATGTACCTTTTGAAGCAATAATAAAAAAAATTAAAAAAATTTCAAAAAAGGTGTTGACATTCCTATAGACATCATATATAATAGCTATTGTTGACGGACGAGAGTTCAGAAAACAAATAAAATCGAAGCGTGGCTCAGTTTGGTAGAGCGCTGCGTTCGGGACGCAGAGGTCGTGGGTTCGAATCCCGTCGCTTCGACTGGAATGAAAATGCCGAAAGCCTTGACAATCAAGAGCTTCGGCATTTTTTCGTATGTCAGAAAGAGAACAGGAAACAGTACACGAGGAGGAAATTTTTGTGAAAGCATTATTTTTTGATATTGATGGAACGTTACTGAGTGAGATTACAAAAGAAATTCCGCAGAGCGCGCTCGATGCATTGAAAAAGACAGCGGAAAAAGGAAATCTTACGTTTATTAATACCGGCCGCACCTGGTCGGAGCTGCCCGAGGAGCTGAAAAAGCTTCCGTTTTCCGGATTTCTGTGCGGCTGCGGGACCTATCTGCGCCGGGACGGCGAAATCCTGATGCATCAGACGATTCCGAAAAAGCGCTGTGAGGAAATCCCGGTTATTTTAAAGGAGTGCAGGATCGGCATGATTCTGGAGGGAACGGATAATGTTTATTTTTCGTCGGAGGTATCCCGTTTTCGTGAGGTCGAGCAGACCCGTGCCTATTTCGCTGCTGTCGGAATCGGACTCGCGGAGACAGCGGAGACAAAAGGAATCATTTACGATAAATTTTGTATCGTAACCGATGCACAGTCTGATATAGAACGTATGTACCGTGAATTTGAGCAGGAGTTTGATATCATGGATCGCCGCGGCGGTGTATACGAAATCGTTCCGCACGGCTGCAGCAAAGGAACAGCTGTGGACTATGCGCTGAAACAGTTTCAGCTGGAGAAAGAAGATGCATACGTATTTGGCGACAGCAGCAACGACCTTACCATGTTCCGGTGCGGCGCACACACCATTGCGCTTGGAAAACATGATGAGGTTCTGGATCCGTACACAGAGTACGTAACCGATACCGTCGAGCGGGACGGCGTGGCAAAGGCGATGGAGCATTACGGATTGATCTGATAGAAAAACAGAAAAAAAGAAAAAAGAAAGCGAAGGGGCGCATTTGAAAAGAAATTTTCAGGTGCGCCCCTTTGGTTGCAATTTTCTGAAAAAGGAAACAAGAAAAGCAGCGTCTGAAAAGGTATGTGCATTGCAAAGTAAAAAATTTCATGGTAATATAAAAATGAGTTTTTATGTATATTTGTAATGATACCAGGAGGTGAGCGTTCAGAAGTTCCATGGAAACAGAAAAAAATCAGATAAATAAAAAAAGCCTCAGATACCGTTTTACAGCAGGAACGATCGGAGTAAGTGTCTGGCAGCAGGAATGAATGCTCACTTGGCAAAGCCTATAAAAATTGAAAACATAAAGAGAATTTTGTGTGAATATTGTGTGTAGTGGTTGCAACTTCTCAAATCCGTATACCTGTTTTTCACGTTTTGTAGGATATTATAACGTAAATGTAAAACTGGCAGGGACAGGTTCTCTGTATACAGATAAAAGCAGGATAATGAAGTATAAAACAGAGAGAGGATTTTTATAAAATGGAAAAGTATGAAGACAAAATATATTCTTTAGGTGAGGCTGTAACGGGACAGACACAGGCTATGTCACAGGCCGTACAGAAAACACTGGAAAATAATGGCGGGGTAGGTATAATGACAGGATCTTATGACCAAAACCTGTCTATTTTGTCTGTGAATAATCTGCTGTTGCATAGTACAGGATATACATTCGATACTTTCATGGAACAGACAAAAGGCTCATTGAGAAACTTCTTTTATGACGAGGAAGATAGACTGGAGCGAGACCGTTTTTTGCAGCTTCACGGAACAGGGGAAGCACAGATCCTTACAGCAGACGGTACAGTGAAAAATGTACGGCTTTGTAAAGAGGATGCGACAGATGAGGCGGGCAGACAGATCTGGGTTATGTCCGTACAGGTCAACTGGGATCATGTAAATTTGACACTGCTCAATGAGGCTATCTGTTCCGGCTTCTGGTATTTTGACTGTGACGAAAACAGTGAGATTGTGAATGCAAACTGGAGTCATGAATTCCGAAAAATGCTTGGCTATCATGACACTCTGGACTTTCCGAATAAACTGGAATCCTGGTCAGATCTTCTGCATCCACAGGATAAAGAAAGAGTAATGGTGCAGCTTCAGGCGGCAATTAAGGATAAGACGAACCAGATAAAATACCAGGTAGAGTATCGTATGAGAATGAAGGATAATCAATACCAGTGGTTTCGGGCATCGGCAGAAGTAATACGCCGTCTGGATGGTTCTGCCAGCAGGATTGCCGGGATTTTTATTAACATTGATGCGGAGAAAAAAGAAATCATGCAGGCACAAAAATCTGCTGCTTTCCACCGGGCTTTTACGAAAGCAGATCTGTGCGAGTATTATGTGAATCTGGAAGCGAATACTTTTGATACCTTTAAGGTTGAACCGTCCCTGATGACAGTTTTTGAACAGAGTCATACATGGGATGAACTGATTCGGCATTTTGTGGATTCCTATGTTGTGGAGACAGATAAGAAGGCGGTATCCTCTTTTTACGACCGTGGTTATATTGCAGAAAGGCTGAAGGGTCTGGAAACCGAATTGGCTTTAGAGTGCCGTATCACTCTGAATGGAGAAGAACGATGGGTCCGCAATGTGGTCATACGTGGCGAAATAGAGGATTCAGAATATGCCATGATCTTTCTGCGTGATATCACAGAGACAAAGGTAGAGAGCGCACGGCATCTGCAGATGGCAGCGGATAATGCTTCCATGGAGCAGATAATTCAGAGTATTGTGCGTCTGGTTGACCGCTTTGTTGTCTGTGATCTGGAAAATGACAGATATGAATTCTATAACCTGAATGGACAGATGCTATATAAACCTTTGGGATTCTATCATGATTTTCAGATGCAGGTTCTTGAAAAGTATAAGACACTGGAACCATTGGAAACTATGGACATCCTGATCGCACCGGAAAATATCCGGAAGAATCTGAAAAGTGAAAATGATATTTATAAGTTTGAGTACTGCAGCCTGGATGAAAAGACTTATAAGATCGCTTCTTATATTCCTTTGGAATGGAAGAATGGAAAGCTGGAAAAGGTATTGCTGGCATCCATGGATGTGACACAGGAGAAGAAAGCAGAGATTGAATCCCGTCAGGCACTGAAAGAGGCTTACCGGTCTGCAGAAAATGCAAACCGTGCGAAAACAGAATTCCTTTCCAATATGTCCCACGATATCCGGACACCGATGAATGCCATTGTCGGCCTGACAGCAATTGCAGGAGCAAATATTGAGAGCCAGGACAGAGTCATTGAATGTCTCAGTAAAATTACAAAATCAAGCCGTCATCTGCTGGGGCTGATTAATGAAGTGCTGGATATGGCACGTATTGAAAGTGGAAAAATGACGCTGGCACAGGAGGATTTCAATCTGCCAGATCTGGTGGATAATCTTATAACACTCACAAAACCGGTGATTGATGAACATAAACACAATTTAGATATACACATTAATCACATTGAACATGAGAGTGTCTGTGGTGACAGCCTGAGAATCCAGCAGGTATTTGTGAATCTGATGAGTAATGCGGTCAAGTATACACCGGATGGCGGGAATATTACTTTTTCTATAGAGGAAAAGCCAAATGGATTTTCGGAACTTGGATGCTATGAATTTACGATTGAGGATAATGGGATCGGTATGTCACCGGAATTCCAGAAAATCATGTTTGATCCTTTCAGCCGCGCAGATGACCATCGGACAACCAGAGTCCAGGGAACAGGTCTGGGAATGGCAATCAGCAGAAATATTGTGAACCTGATGAATGGTAATATTAAAGTGGAAAGCACCTTACATAAGGGAACTAAAATTACAGTAACAATTTATCTGGAACTTCAGGAAAAAGAAAAAGAACAGGACAGAAATCTGATGAATCTACCTGTTCTGGTTGTGGATGATGATAAGACATGCTGTGAAAGTACAGTTGCCACATTGAAGGAGATTGGGATTACAGGCGAATGGGTTCTCTCCGGCAGAGAAGCCGTTGAGCGCTGTTATGCACATCATGAGCTAAAAAATGATTACTTTGCTGTTATTTTAGATTGGAAAATGCCGGATATGGACGGAATTGAAACAGCCAGACAGATCCGGAAACGGATAGGGAAAGAGATTACCATTATTGTACTGACATCTTATGAATTCAGCGAGATCGAAGAAGAAGCAAAGACTGCAGGCGTAGATGCTTTTATTGCAAAACCGCTGTTCCGTTCCCGTTTGACGGCTACATTGCGGCAGTTTACTTCTGGCAGAAAAGAAAAAACAGCAAGAAATTATCTGGATGAGCTGTCTGAAGCAGATTACACAGGAAAAAGAATTCTGCTGGTCGAGGATAATGAGTTAAACAGAGAAATTGCTGTTGAAATTCTGCAGATGACCGGGGCGGAAGTGGAAACGGCAGAAAATGGAAAAATTGCAGTTGAAAAAGTAGAAGCTTCTCCGAAAGGCTTGTATGACCTTATTTTTATGGATATCCAAATGCCCGTCATGAATGGTTATGAGGCAACCGCAGCAATCAGGAGCCTTCCGGGTGAACAGGGAAAACTACCGATTGTTGCCATGACAGCAAATGCTTTTGCAGAAGATGTACAGCTGGCAAAAAATACAGGCATGAATGGACATATCGCGAAACCGCTGGATATGAATAAGCTGAATGATGTTCTGGAAAACTGGCTGTAATTGTTTCCCAATTATTGAATTAATGATTTTATCAGGAAAGAATGAGGAAAATACGAGGATGAAAAAGGCAAAACAATGTCTGACAGCATTACTGCCAGGTGTGCTTTTAGCAATTACTGTTTTGTCTGGCTGTGGACAATCTCAAAAAGCAGTATCTAAAAATGGCGATCACCTTACCGTGTATCTGTGGGAAAATCGTTTAATGAAAAATATTGTACCCTATATCCATGAGCAGTTTCCAGATCAGGATATTGAGTTTATTACCGGTAACAATGATACCGATTTATATAGCTATTTTGAGGAACATGGTGAACTGCCGGATATCATAACCGTACGTCGATTTTCTGGAAAAGATGCACAGGATCTAGAGCCATATCTAATGGATTTTGCTTCTTATGACGTGGTTTCCAGGTATTACTCCTATGCATTGCAATATTATAAAAATTCAAAAAATGAGATTCAGTGGCTTCCTATCTGCGGTATACCGCAGACGATTATTGCCAACAAGACATTGTTTGAACAGTATGGAATCAAGATACCGAAAAACTATAAGGAATATGCACAGGCATGCCAGCAATTTTATGATAATGGTATAAAACCGTATTCCCTGGATCTTGCAGAAGACTGGTCTGCTCATGAGGTGATTCAGACAGGTGCAATTGGGGAATTCATGAGTCTGGATGGAATCGAATGGAGAAGCTCAGCTGAAAGTGCATCAGGGGATATCGCGTTTGATGATGCGTTATGGAAACATATTTTTTCAGAAACCAATACATTTTTGAAGGACTCACATTTTACAAGTGATGATATCAGTGTCGATATTAATACTGCAACGCAGATGTTCCTTGAGGGAAAAGCAGCAATGTTTCATGGTTATCCGGCACTTATGCAGGAATTTCAGGAACAGATGGATGCAGAATTAACTCGTATACCGTTTTTTTCACAGATTTCGGATGAAGCTTTTATAAATATGACCCCTTCTCTGAATATTGCATTTAACAAAGAACTGGAAAAAGATCAGGAAAAACTGGACCTGGCATTCGATGTCCTGGAGTGTATGATTTCAAAAGAAGGACAAACATTGATCGCAGATGGAAAGGGTGTAATTTCATTAAATGTAGATGTTCCAAACATGATGGAAGATGTACCTGGACTGGAAGATGAAATTAATAATAATTCTGTTTATATCCGATATTCTGCTCAAAAATCATTTGATGCCAGTCTTGAGGCTGTTCACGGATTATTGTCAGGGGAAATGGATGAAACACAGGCTTATGATGCTTTTCGCAGCACAATGAACAGTAAGGATTCAAAAGAAAAAAACACAATAAATTTTGAAAATGAATATACCATTTCGCTAAATGATAAAAACGGTCGTGATGCGGCATCTTCTATTTTAACTACGATTAGAGAAGAAAATGATGCTCAGCTGGCTTTGGCACCATATTATTATTTTACTTCCTCCATTTACAAAGGGGAGTGTACCTGCAGCCGGGTTGGTCTGATGACAGCAAAGAGTTCAGATACACCATTATACCTGGCAAAAATCAATGGCAAAGAGATTTATGAACTTGCGGAGAAATATCTTGCTGATTCTGATGAGAAATTCCATATAACCAATAAATATGAATTACCAATTGCATCCGGTATGAAATTAATCGTCAGGCAGGAGGAAAACGGATTCTCATTAAAGGACATAGAAGTAAATAAGAAAAAAATCGACAAAGAAAAGAAGTACTCTATTCTTCTTACAGACACTACAATGTCTGTTTTGAAAAAAATAAATCCGGAATGTGAGATCGAGCAGATTAAGGACACAACATTATCAAGTGCATGGACCGCAGCAATGGAAAACGGACAGCAGCCGTCAGCACCGGAAGATTATATAGAGGTTGAAAAATAAAAGTGGGAACAGAACAGGCGAAAACAAAAAGAAAAAAGATGATAGTACCATTGTTCTTTTTAATTCTTATCTTTTTAAACTTAATTTTTGTAAAGCTCCTTTTGAACAGGATGAACAGCTATATCGCAGAAAACGGGAAAAGCAGTATGGGAGCAGTTGTTGAACAGATACAGCAGACCTATGATCTGCAGGTGAATGGATACTACAGTCGGCTGCATATGCTTGAGGATTTTCTTACTCAAGAGGGAGTGAGATCTATTGAACTGGATAGAAACAAGAAGTTCTTTGAGGCATGGCAGAAAGAATCTGAAAGTACACTTATATTTCTCCAGGAAAATGGAAAGGCAATAACCACTGATGGAACAAAACTTCGGGTTGACATGCCAAGTAAACTTTTGTTGGATTTGAGGAACGGATATAATATTGGAAAATTGGTTTCTCTTGATTACAACCAGAAGAAAAAAGATGGTTATCTGGTTGCAATTCCATGTCAGGAATATACGATTAAGGGGGAAACTTATACGGCAATTGGAACCTTGTATGATCATTCAAAATTAGATTCCATGTTAAGTGTGAAAAGCTATAACGGGAATGCGTATCTGTTTATGCTGGATAACGACGGAAATATTACTTATACAAATCAGAAAGAAGATAAATTTTTCAGGAACTATTTCTTGTTAAAGCATTTAAAAGGAGATCAGGCTATCACTGAGGAAGAGGCTGATTCTCTTCAAAAAAAGCTGGATGGCAGAGAACAGGGGGTAGAACTTGTGGAAAGTGACAAACCTTACTATCTGGGATACTGTCCGATAGAAAATAATAACACCATGCTGATTTGTATTGTAGAAAAAAGTGTTGTAGATAATGTACTGAGAGATTATCAGAAAACAATAGTGTTTGAAACAATACTCATGGCAGGCTTTATACTTTTGCTTTTTGCCGGATTGTTCTACAGTATTTCCAGACGCAGTCTTGCTGAGCAAAAAGCTGAATACGAAAAAAGAAATAATGAGATTCAGACGCAGGCAATGAAGGAAATGGAGGAGTCCAATAAAAAACTGAAAAAAGCAAAGAACATTACAACGGAAGCCTTGCAGACCGCTGAAAATGCAAATAAGGCGAAAACGGATTTCCTGTCCAATATGTCACATGATATTCGTACACCAATGAATGCAATTATCGGCATGACATCATTAATCAGACATGATGCCGGTAATAAAGCGAAAGTAATAGAGTATGCAGATAAAATAGACATTTCATCACAGCATCTGTTAGGAATCATTAATGATGTTCTGGATATGAGCAAAATTGAGGCAGGAAAAACAGTTTTTAAGTATACCGATTTTTCCATCTTGGATTTTATTACAGAACTCAATACCATATTCCATTCACAGATAGACGAAAAAAATCAGACTCTTACAATCATAAAAGAAAACATCCGGCACGAGTGGGTGAACGGAGATCAGGTTCATCTGATGCAGATTTTCAGCAACTTGGTTTCTAATGCAGTGAAGTACACGCAGGAAGGTGGAAAAATTCAGTTTCTGGTAGAAGAATGTGAGACAAAGTCATCTGTCTACGCAAAGTACCGTTTCTTGGTCAGCGATAATGGCATGGGAATGTCGGCAGATTTCAAAGATACAATTTTTGATGCTTTTACTCGTGCTGAAAGTTCTATGACGAATAAGATACAGGGAACTGGTCTTGGAATGGCTATTACCAAAAATCTGGTTGAAGCAATGGGAGGCACCATTGATGTGGAGAGTGAACTGGGCCAGGGAAGCTGTTTTGAGGTTCTTATAGATCTGAGAATAGCAGAAGATAGATTTGTTTCTTCAGCAGAACAGGCAGAAAAGGATGAACCGGCTGGCAATGTCCTGAAAGGAATGAGGTTTCTGTGTGCAGAGGACAATGAGCTGAATGCAGAAATCCTGATGGAATTGTTAAAGATTGAGGGTGCAGAGTGTACAATCTGTGAAAATGGTAAAAGGGTCTTAGAGGCATTTGAGCAGTCTGCTCCGGGGGATTATGACATGATCCTGATGGATGTGCAGATGCCGGTTATGAATGGTTATGAGGCAACAAAAGCAATCCGAAGAAGCTCCCATGAACTGGCAAAGACAATTCCAATCATTGCTATGACCGCCAATGCGTTTTCTGAGGATATTCAGCATTCTCTGGCAGCTGGTATGAATGCCCATGTTTCAAAACCGGTTGAGATGAAGGTACTGGAAAAGACGATCAGAAGCATAAAATCCGGCGGGGGGCACCGAAATGCAGCTCATTGAACAGTGACAAATGGATATGGAAAAGAGCTGATGAAAGAATCTGGCATTGCCAGAACTTTCAATCAGCTCTTTTTTAGCATCAGTTCCCTCTTGACATTTTTTCATTTCCTGCTATACTTATCAAAAGTAATTACTAAAGATAACCAATTTTTAAACAGAAAGGAACCTTTTCCATGACACAGGAAAAATTAAAGCAGTTCCTGGATGCGTGTTTTGATGCAAAGCGTCTGATCGAGAAACTCCCGGACCTGCCGGACGGTATGAAGCCGCGGCAGGTGCATGTGCTGGATGCGGTGAATGAGATTCAGAAAAAGCAGGGCTTCTGCCGCGTCAGCGACATCAGCAGCTATATGAACACAACGCTGCCGAGCATCACCAAGCTGGTGCAGGAACTGCAGGAGAGAAATCTTCTCGTGAAACAGGCGGATGAAAAAGATAAGCGCGTGATCAACCTGACACTGACCGAAGAGGGAAAAGAGTTTGTGGAACTCCGCGTGACGCACTTTCACGGGGAATGGGCATCCCGCCTGCCAGATCTGGACGACGCGGTGGTGGACGAATTTGTGCATGCAATCACACGGATGCAGGAAACGATGCCGGGAATAAAAGGAGTGAAAAACAATGGCAAAAGAAAATAAGAAAGAAGTATCGTTTGTAGAGGGACCGATTTTCCAGTCCCTGATCCGTTTTGCGCTGCCGGTGCTCGGCGCGCTGATTCTGCAGGCGGCTTACGGTGCGGTCGACCTTCTCGTGGTCGGCTGGTTCGGCGATGCGTCGAGTATTTCCGCTGTCGGAACCGGAAGCAACTTCATGCAGATGGTAACACTTATCATCACCAGCCTTGCGATGGGTTCGACCGTTATGATCGGCCAGCACATCGGCGAGGGCAAGCCGGATAAGGCCGGCAAAACCGTGGGAACCTCGATTGTTCTGTTCGCCATCATCGGTATCGCCATGACGGTGATTCTGGAGCTGTTCGCAGGTCCGATCGCCAATATTTTACAGGTCCCGGCGGAGTCTTTTGACAAAACCGTCCTCTACCTGCGGATCTGTTCCGGCGGTATTCTGATCATCATCGCGTACAACGTCATCAGCAGCGTGCTTCGCGGAATCGGTAATGCAAATCTGCCGCTTTTATTCGTCGGCATCGCCTGCGCAGCCAATATTGCCGGAGATCTGTTCTTCGTCGGTGTGCTGAAACTGGACGTTGCGGGAGCAGCGCTTGCGACGGTTCTGGCGCAGCTGATTTCTGTCATCGCCTCCATGGGTGTGTTGAAAAAAGGCAATCTGCCGATTGAATTCAAAAAAGAAGACTGCCGCATCGACCATGACGAGCTGAAGAAAGTCCTGAACGTCGGTGTGCCGATCGCGCTGCAGGAGACGACCGTACAGATTTCCTTCCTTGTGATCAACTCGATCATCAACGGCATGGGCCTTATGCCGTCCGCCGGATACGGTGTGGCGCAGAAGCTGACCTCATTCATCATGCTGATCCCGTCCTCTGTGATGCAGTCTGTGTCAGCATTCGTGGCACAGAACACCGGAGCCGGAAAGAAAGACCGCGCGTGGAAGGGCTTCCTCACCGCAATCGCAACGGGCTGCTCTCTTGGAGTTGTGATTTTCTGCATCGGTTTCTTCGGTGGAAGTGTCATCTCCAGAATCTTCACGAGCGATCCGGCCGTTATCGAGCAGAGCGCCGCTTACCTGCGCGGTTTCGCACCGGAATGTATTCTGACCTGTGTGCTGTTCAGCAGCATCGGATACTTCAACGGCCGCGGCATCAGCATCCCGGTTATGATCCAGGGAATCACCTCCGCCTGCCTGATCCGTATTCCGCTGGCGCTGTTCTTCTCACACCTGCCGAATACGAACCTGACCTTCGTCGGCATGTCCACCCCGATCACAACCGTATACGGCATCTGCTTTTTCATGATCTGCTTTGCACGGTTAAAGAAAAAAGGGCAGATGTAATTGAATCAAACATAACAGAACTGCCTGGGAAACGGCACGGAGCGATCCGCCGTTTCCCAGGCAGTTTTTGGTATTGTTTGTCCGGAACTTTTTTGATACAATACAGACAGAAAGAGCGGAACCCTGTTCAGAAGGGACAGAACAGACGGAAAGGGGAAGAGGAGTGGATAACAGAGAAATTATCAATGAGACACTGGTCCATCTGTTTCACGAGATACAAAAACTGGAAGAAGAGGCGATCATCACCGAGGATTTCAAGGATCTGACGAACAACGATATGCACATCATAGAAGCCGTCGGCCTGGAGGGCGGCAATATGTCATCGATCGCGGCAAAGCTCGACATCACGGTCGGATCGCTGACAACGTCGATGAACAGTCTGGTGAAAAAAGGCTACACCGAGCGGGAGCGCAGCGAGAAGGACCGCCGGATCGTCTACATCCACCTGACCGGAAAGGGACGGCAGGCATTCCATCATCACGCAAAATTCCACGAGCAGATGACGGATGCCGTGATGGCGGAACTCGGAGAAGAGGAAGTGCAGGTGCTCGGGAAAACGCTGAAAGCGCTGACGGACTTCTTTCGGTCGTATAAAAAATAGAAACAAAAAGGCTTTTGCAGCCGGGACAGAATCAGAAAAATCTGTCCGGTATGCAAAAGCCTTTTTCGCATGGAAACGCATAGAAAAATGCTATTTTTCTACGCCGTTCTTCTCACAGATATCCGCGAGCACACACCGTTCACAGTGCGGTGTCGTCCGCGCAGTACAGACCTCGCGTCCGTGCTCCACAAACCGGTGGCAGAGCGAGCTTCCTTCTTCCGGCGGCACAATTTTCCAGAGTGCCATCTCCACCTTCTTCGGATCCTTGCAGTCATGCACGAGCCCGATGCGGTTGCACAGTCGGATGCAGTGCGTATCCGTCACAATCGCAGGCTTTTTGAATACATCGCCCATAATCAGGTTCGCACTTTTCCGTCCCACGCCCGGGAGCTTCAAAAGTGCGTTAAAGTCATCCGGCACCTGGCTGTGGTACTCGTCGCGCAGCATGCGCATGCAGGCGTTGATGTCGCGTGCCTTGCTCTTTCCAAGACCGCACGGCCGCACAATTTCCTCGATTTCCTCCGGTGTCGCGTTTGCCAGCGCATCGATATCAGGATACTTTGCGTAGAGATCCTCCACCACAACATTGACCCGCGCATCGGTGCACTGTGCGGCCAGGCGGACACTGACGAGCAGCTTCCACGCCTGGTCATAGTCAAGCGTACAGTCGGCGTCAGGATATTCTTGTTTCAAACGTTCAATGACGGCAAGCGCCAGTTTTTCTTTTGTCATCGTGTTAAACTCCCATTCTCAAAGATATTAAAACAGCGAAAGCTATCAGGATCCTTTCTCGCGTGCTGCCTTCCGAAGCTGCAGCGGCGTCGTGTGAAACCGCTCGCGGAAGAGGCGGTGAAATAGCTTATCGTTTGTAAAACCATGCTTTTCCGCGAGCGTGCCGACCGGCAGATCCGTGGCGATCAGGTCGCGGTAGATGCGGGAAAGACGGTAGGAATTCAAGTATTCCAGATACGTCGTTTCCATGTTCTGGCGGAAGAACCGGCAGAAATATTCCGGCTGCAGCGAGACAACATCGGCAGCCTCCTTCAGCGTAATCGGCCGCTGGTAATTTTCCTGCGTGTACGTCAGAATCGTATCGAGCCGTGTCTGCGTCCGGGAGCTCATCGGGTGGTGCGCAAGCGGGCTCTTCTCGGAAAATTTCGTGTAGAGCAGATCGAGAAACGTAAAAAGCTCCCGCTGGAACGTCAGCAGATAGCCGTCGGGCATTTCCTCATGAAGCTGCATCATCGAAAGCAGAAGACGCCGGAACTGGCTGATATTTTTCTGCACTTCCGGATTCGTACTGTCGTAGTCAATCGAGAACCAGAGCTGTGACGGATCAGGCAGATAGTTCGCAAGGAACGCATCCGGAATCTGCATCAGAATCGAGCGGTTTCCCGTGGACGGACAGCGCGCCGTGTGGATACGCCCGGAATTGATCAGCAGAAATTGACCCGGAAGGACGGTCTTTGTGCGGTCCGAGAGCGTGACAATGGAGGAACCCTCCAGAATATAAATAATTTCCAGCGCGTCGTGCCAGTGCGGCGGCGAAAAACTGCCGAAATCGTCGGTTACACGAAATTCGATGCTGCGGTTCGGCTGCAGCGTGATGTGTTCCTGGCGTGTCTGGCGCGGCAGATGATCTTTGCGTGGCATAAAAAACTCCTTTTTTGTTCAACTTAGTGTATCACTATCTTATCACGAAACCCCCGAATTGGGTATAGCAATTTTTGTATGAAGTTGTTATAATAAATGAACACAAAGCCACGTCACATACGGCTTCGTGCAAACTCAATCTAAAGAAAAGTGAAGGAAGAAAACGTATGTATCAAGTATGGAGTAATTTTTTAAATCCCGGCCAGATCGCCATGCTGGGAATCGTGGTCACCTTTCTGCTGACCTTTCTGGCGTTAAAGCATCCATTTTCCTTTCTGCCGAGCGATCACGGCAGAGAATTTGCCGTAAACGGCGGCCTCTCCCGCGGAAAACTGCGCGGCGTCGGCCTTGTGATCGTCATCTGTTTCCTGATCGGAAGCGTATTGTTCCTGCCTCTTGGCGCCGAGTATGTGATCTACGCGATCCTGCTCGTCTGCATCATGCTGAGCGGCTACCTCGATGATGCATCCGAAACCCCGTGGAGCGATTACAAAAAAGGCGCGATTGACCTCGTCATCTCCATTGTGACCGTCATCACCTTTGTGAATTACAATTCCACCACGATCTGCTTCGGAAGCATGTCCCTTACGATTCCGAAAGTGGTCTACATAATCCTCGGCATCATCCTGATCTGGATTTCGATCAACGTTACAAACTGTTCCGACGGTGTCGACGGACTCTGCGCGAGCCTTTCCTGCGTGGTTATCTTCGCGTTCAGTATGATTTTCCACGATGTCCTCGGAAGCTTCACCGTAGCCAATTACCTGTTCGTGGCAGCGCTTCTCGCGTACCTGTATTTCAACACCTCGCCGAGCAGCATGCTGATGGGAGACGCCGGTTCGAGAGCACTTGGCTTCTACATCGCCATCCTTGCCATGCAGTCCCGCCATCCGTTTTTATATCTGTTGATGGCAGGCGTGATGATCGTCGACGGAGGAATCGGCCTTGTCAAAGTATTTTTACTCCGTTTCCTGAAAATCGCGATCCTCAAAAATACAAGAACACCGCTGCATGACCATGTCCGCCTGAAATACAAATGGTCCGACAGTCAGGTTGTGATCCGCTTTGTGATCCTGCAGATCCTGCTGGCAGTTGTTGCCTATCTGATTGTGGCATAAAGAAAAAACAAAAGAAGAGAGATGGGAGTGTGTCCCGGCAAAAGTAACTGGAAATGCAACAGGATACTTTTGCGGGACACACTCCCGTTTTGCATATTGGAAACAGAAAAAGGTTCAAACCGGAAAAAAGATAATATCGCCGTATTTTTTCACAGAATCCTCCCTGTTTTCGACAGGAAAAGTGTGGTAGGATAAAATCACCAAAAAACGTCAGCCTGAAACAGGAATTCTGTAAAAAATGATGAAAAGAGAGTGCTTTTCATCCTCTGTTTCGGGCGCATCAAATCAGGAGGTAATGAAAAGATGAAATTCACAGAAGGTTACTGGCTTCCGAGTGAAAAAGCAAATGCATCCCATGCAATGCAGGCTTATGAAGTAGAGCAGATTCCAGGCGGTATGCGTATCCTGGCTACCACACGTCCGATCGAGCACAGAGGCATGACCCTGAACCTGCCGACCATCACCGTTGAGTTCGTAGCACATACACCGGACACCATCTCCATGGAGGCATGGCACTACGAAGCCTACGACAACAAAGTTCCGTCCTTCGACAAAACAGAGAGCGTATACGAGGACGTAACTGTAACGATCAACGAGGATGAGGCAGTTCTTGATACCGGAAGCGTACAGGTCCGCGTACAGAGAAAAGGTGTCTTTGCTTACACCTTCGAGGCAGATGGAAAAGTTCTGACCGGAAGCGGCTTCCGCAACCTTTCCTATATCAGATGGGACCGTCAGCAGAGCACCATGCTGCCAGCCCAGAATTACATGACCGAAAAATATCAGCCATATATGGTAAGCGAGCTCTCCCTTGGCGTCGGCGAGTGCGTATACGGCCTTGGCGAGAGATTTACTCCATTCGTAAAAAACGGACAGGTTGTAGACACCTGGAACGAGGACGGCGGTACGGCATCCGAAATCGGCTACAAATGCGTACCGTTCTACATGACAAACAACGGCTACGGTATTCTCGTTGACAGTACCGACAACGTTTCTTTCGAAGTAGCAAGTGAAAAAGTAGAGTATGTCGGCTTCTCCGTACCGGGCGAGAGAATCAAATATTATCTGTTCCACGGCCCGTCACCGAAGAAGATCATGAACGAGTACACCGCACTGACCGGACGTCCGGCACTTCCTCCGGCATGGTCCTTTGGTCTGTGGCTGTCCACATCCTTTACCACAAACTACGACGAAGAGACTACCACATCCTTCATCGAGGGAATGGAAAAGAGAAATATTCCGCTGAGCGTTTTCCACTTCGACTGCTTCTGGATGCACGAATTCCACTGGTGCGATTTTGAGTGGGACAAGAAATGCTTCCCGGATATTCGCGCAACCTTAAAGAAATATCACGACAAAGGTCTTCACATCTGTGCATGGATCAACCCGTATATTGCACAGGGAACCGCATTCTTCAAAGAAGGCGCTGCAAACGGCTATCTGCTGCAGAGAGCAGACGGAAAAGGCGTATGGCAGACCGACAACTGGCAGGCAGGTATGGGCCTTGTGGACTTTACCAACCCGGATGCGGTTAAATGGTATACCGATAAACTGAGAACTGTTCTGGACTGCGGCGTAGACTGCTTTAAGACCGACTTCGGCGAGAGAATCCCGGTTGACGTTGTTTACCACGACGGAAGCGATCCGCAGGCAATGCACAACTACTATACATACCTGTACAACCAGGCAGTATTCAGCCTGTTAAAAGAAGTAAAAGGTGAGAACGAGGCAGTTCTGTTTGCAAGAAGTGCAACAGCAGGAAGCCAGAAATTCCCGGTACACTGGGGCGGCGACTGCTCTGCAAACTATCCGTCCATGGCAGAAACGCTGCGCGGCGGCCTTTCCTTCGCCATGAGCGGCTTCTCCTTCTGGAGCCATGATATCTCCGGATTCGAGAGCACCGCAACACCGGATCTGTACAAGAGATGGTGCGCATTTGGACTGATGTCTACCCACAGCCGTCTGCACGGATCCACAAGCTACCGTGTGCCGTGGCTGTTCGACGAAGAGTCCTGCGACGTAGTAAAATTCTTCACCAACCTGAAATGCTCGCTGATGCCGTACATTTTCCAGAAATCTGTAGAGGCACACGAGGAAGGAACCCCGGTAATGCGCCCGATGGTATTCGAGTTCATGAACGACCCGGCCGTTCCGTATCTGGATCAGCAGTACATGTTAGGTGATGCCCTTATGGTTGCACCGGTATTCCGCGAGGATAAAGTTGCACAGTACTACCTGCCGGAAGGCACCTGGACTGAGCTTCTGACCGGCGAGACAAAAGAGGGCGGCAGATGGTATCAGGGAACCTACGACTACTTCTCCATGCCGCTGTATGTAAGAGAGAACAGCATCGTAGTAAGAGGAAACTGCGACACCAAACCGGATTACGACTACGCTGACCACGCAACTATTTGCGTATATCAGTTAAAAGACGCAGCCGAGACAAAAGTTCCGGATATCCACGGAAACAATGTATTCACCGTAAAAGCAGTGAAAGACGGCGACACAGTGAAAGTATCCGTAGAAGGTGCACATACGGAACTCAAAGTAGAAGTATTCGTCGGAAACGAGAAGAAAGAAGCTGTACTCGCAGCAGATGCGAACGAAGTTGTTGTTGCATAAGCATCGGAATGTAAGAATATAGGGAGAGGCACGGAAAAGAAAATTTTTCTGTGACCTCTCTTTTCAAAAAAGGAGAATAAAACAATGCGTTTTCAGACAGAAAATGGTGTATTAATTGCACAGGCAAACGGAGAAACACTGCGGATTGAGCCGTGGGGAAAAGATTCCTTACGTGTCCGCGCAACCATGCTTCCGGGATTTTCCGGAAAAGACTGGGCGCTGACCGAAGTGCCGGAAAAAACAGAGGCAAAAGCAGAGCAGTTTGAGGTCGATCATCTGGAAATCGACGGATCGATGGGAAAAAGAACCAGCGCATCGATCACCAATGGAAAAATCCGTGCTGTAGTCAACTTTGCAGGAGTTATCACCTTCTACAAAGAAGATCAGGAAATTTTAAGAGAATATCACCGTTGCTACGACGGAACGATCAGCAAAGAGAGCCGCTGCTTAAAAACGGTCAACCGTGAGTGGAAAGGTGTGATCGGCGGAAGCGAATACAGCCTGAACCTGAAATTTGAGAGCAACGACGAAGAGAAAATTTTCGGAATGGGCCAGTATCAGCAGAAATACATGGATCTGAAGGGATGCACCCTGGAGCTGGCGCAGCGGAACTCCCAGATCAGCGTACCATTCGCCGTATCCAGCTTAGGATATGGTATGCTGTGGAACAATCCGGCTGTCGGACAGGTAACCTTCGGAAAGAACTACACCGAATGGACTGCACGCTCGACCAAAGATATGGACTACTGGCTGACCGCAGCCGATACACCGAAAGAGATCCTGGAAAATTACACCGCAGTGACCGGCCGCGCGCCGAAATTCCCGGAGGACCGTATGGGCCTGTGGCAGTGCAAGCTGCGCTACCGTACGCAGGAGGAAGTGCTTGAAGTGGCACGCCGCTACCAGAAGGAAGGCATCAAAATCGATCAGATTGTCATCGATTTCTTCCACTGGACCGTACAGGGCGACTGGAAATTCGATGAAAAATACTGGCCGGATCCAAAAGCCATGGTGGACGAACTGCATTCCATGGGAATCAAAGTTATCGTTTCCGTATGGCCAAGCGTAGACCGGAAGAGCGAGAATTTCTGGCCGATGCTGGACCGCGGCCTGCTGATTAAAACAGAGCGCGGCGCCCTGCAGACGTATGATTTCCAGGGGGACTGCGTGGAAATCGATGTGTTCAACCCGGAAACCAGAAAATACGTCTGGGAAGTCTGCAAGAAAAACTATTATGATTTTGGAATCGATGCCTTCTGGCTGGACAACTCAGAACCGGATTTCGGCGTTTACGATTTCGATCATTACCGCTATATCGACGGACCGGCTCTTTCCTGCAGCAATATCTATCCGCAGCTGTACAGCCGTGTCTTCTATGACGGCATGAAAGCAGAAGGAGAAGAAAATATTGTAAACCTGCTTCGCTGCGCCTGGGCCGGAAGTCAGAAATACGGAAATGTTGTATGGTCCGGCGATGTGCCGAGTACCTTTGAAGCCTTCTATGATCAGCTCCAGGCCGGCCTTAATATGGGTCTTGCCGGCATTCCGTGGTGGACAACCGATATCGGCGGCTTTATGACAGATGATGTCAACGACCCGGATTTTCAGCAGCTTCTGATCCGCTGGTATGAGTTTGCCGTTTACTCTGCTGTTTTTCGTATGCACGGCGACCGCGGACCGCACAACATTCCACCGCTCGATGACCGTGATTTTGGCGGCGGCTACCTGTATACCGGCCAGTCCAATGAATTGTGGAGCTATGGAGAAGAAAATTACCGGATCATGAAGAAATATTACGACATCCGCATCAGCATGCACGATTACATCAAACAGCTGTATGACGAGGCATCCGAAAACGGTTCTCCGCTGATCCGTACCATGTTCTATGAGTTCCCGGATGACAAAAAATGCTGGGAGCTGCAGGATCAGTATATGTTCGGAAGCGAATACCTGGTAGCGCCGATTTTCCATCTGAACGAGTTCGAGCGTGAAGTATATCTTCCGGCAGGACGCTGGGAAGATACCAGAGACGGAAAAGTGTACGAAGGAGGACAGACTATCCGTGCCGCTGCACCGATCGATTCGATTCCGGTATTTAAGAAAATGGCATAAGATCGTGTAAAAAGGTCAAAAAAGAAAACAGTACAGAAGACACACACAGCGTGGGGGCTTTTCTGTACTGTTTTCTTTTCGACTCTAACTGCGCATCAGATATCCATATTTGCGCATCTGTCGGCGTATGATCTGCTCAACACGCTGGCGGATTTCCAGAGGATAGTAATCGGCCAGAGAATCCAGTTCCGTGCAGACATCTTTTGCAGTAAAGGAAAAGTGAAGCTGGATACCGTATAATTCCTCCGCAGCATCCAGCTGTGTATCAAAATCAGAGCTGAAAGGTTTGGCTTCGATGCGTTCTATACAGACATCCATCGGCAGATCCAGAGGATAGTCATTGCTAATGTCTGCAAACAGGCATAAACCCTGATCGAATAGAGGACTTGGAGAATATTGTTCTGTTTCTGTATCATATAGAACAGCGATGTTGTTGGTGTGCCGGTCTTCGTTTAGAAAGAAGGCATCAATTTCCAGCATAGCGGTCAGATATGCACCGAAATTCTGAATTCCCGTCATGTGTTCCATCTGATCTGCCAGAAAACGAATGCGTTCCGCCGGTTCTGAAAAAGCAGCAAGCGTGATTGCCAGACTGTCTCCGGTATTCTGGCGGTACAGTTTTTCCAATGGGATCAGCATCTGATTTGCTTTTAGAAAATCAGGACTGGAACAGCCACTGCGGAGAGTGCCGCGGTATGCAATCCGAACAGGCTGATACAGGACAAACGGGTGGGAAAGAGTGCTTTTTTGCAGTAAATGAGACACCAGTGTCTCCGAGAGTCCCTCATATCCCATATAGTCGGATTTGTACCAGATATTACCGATTTTCCACTTGAGCTGGTCCCCTTTTGAGGTGTGATCTGTTTTTTTGACAGGCAGCTGATGATCAAGACGGATCTGTTCCATGGCGTGCCTCCTTATTCTTCAGAATCAGGATCCATTGCTCGTCACCGGCCATTCGCCCATCTGTTTTTTCAATGATAAGCAGCGGATCATAAAAGGGAAGTCCCATTTCTTTTAAAATATCTTTGGCATGATCGCGTGTTTTGGGAAAACAGCGGCTTTCCAGAAACCAGGTAAAATCATCCCAGGTCGGATGCTCCACAATGCCAAAGGCACGAAGCGGAATTTTTTTTGTGTAATTCTGGATTGCAATTTTCTCATGACGGAAGTCGATATCAATCGTTGTGCAAAGCTGATCGCGGTAAAGAAAACACATCCGCGTTTTGACATCGGGATCCGTGCTGAAACAGTGAGCACGGGCAATTTGATTGTATACTGTCTGCCTGCTGACCTGAAAGGTGCGCGCGATCTCGGCAATACTTTTTCCCTGCTGCTGCATGGCAGCCATCTGAATGATTTGTGGCAGCGAAAAAGCAGGTTTTCTTCCAGCTGCATGGCGCAGTGCTTCTTTTTTCGCTAACTGCTGGTATTGTTTCGCGTCTTTGGAAAGCTTGCGCAGCTCCTTTGGGTCCGTTGTTCCAAAGATCTCGTAAATCTGTTGCTCAAATGTGTTTTTCATGCAATCACCTCGTTTCTGCCATTACTGTATCACAGAGATCTGAAAGCGTCAAGAAATCATTTATTGACAAAAAACGAACTGATTGAGAAAAGTTACGGCTCGCAGATGTCTGAGAACAGCAATCATGGCGATGAAAGAACTTCCCTGCAGTGCAGGCAAAAGCTTGGCAGAAAAAAGCAAAGGCAGACCCCATTCTGCGTGAAAAACTGCTTCAGACAAGGGAAAATCCGAATCCAATCCACGCATTCTGCGAAATCTGCCATGCCTATGGCGTTTCCATCTATGAAATGGATCTTGCCATGGCAGGTGAAGAATTTTACGCAGAAATCAAACGCAGCACCAATGGCGGCGGAGAAAATTCCCCGGCGCTTGAAGGGGAAGATGACTTCTATGAGCTGTTTCTGGCAGCGTTAGAAAATATATGATTTTTTGCGAAGAATGTAAGTATTGATGAGTGTAGAAAGCTGCATGGATAGTGCCTGATGAACCTGCGAAGGGCTTGCCATGTCGTAGATGACACCGTCAAAAACTTCGAAGCGTTTCTCTTCTGGAAGCATTTCATACTGTTCCAGCGTGACTTTTTCGAGCTGTGGTTGAAGAACTGGCGTCATAAAATACACATCTTTTCCCAAAAATGAAATGAAATCGCTTAAAATTCTTTCTTTAAATGTTCTGCGAGAATCGTATCGTAATCGCCTTCGATTTCCTCATCGCGCCCTGCATACCGCAGATTGGTCTCCACGCCGACCGGCTCCACATCGTCTGCAAATTCCCAGATATGATACCGCAGACCGCGGTGCTCAAAGTCGATGCTTCCGCAGTTATCCTCTTCCGTATAGGAAAACGTGATTTTTTTCTCGTTTAAGACAGATTGAATTTGTGTCATATGCATAAAGCGTGATACCTCCGATTTTGTAGTTATCTGGAATAAAAAACAGCTACATTTGTTTACATTAGTATAGAACAGGGCGGGAGAAAATTCAATCGAAATTCTGGTCAGAATCATCGCAGCAGCTCTCACACGCGGTGTGCAGAGACAGCACGGCGTCGGAACGACCATCAAACATTACGCCTGCAACAATCAGGAAGAAAACCGCCGCGGCGTATCGAGCATCGTCTCCGAGCGCGCTCTGCGTGAGATCTATCTGAAGGGCTTCGAAATTGCAATCAAAGAATCCCAGCCAAAGGCAATTATGACATCCTACAACAAGGTAAACGGTGTCCACACCGCCAACAGCTATGATCTGTGCACGACCGCTGCAAGAAAGGAATGGGGCTTTGCCGGCATCATCATGACCGACTGGACCACAACAAACGCCGACGGAGGCTCCTCCGCCGCAAAATGCATCGCCGCCGGAAATGATCTTGTGATGCCGGGAACCGACACCGACCGCCGCGAAATCCTGGATGCGCTGAGTGTCGAAAATGACCAGTATCTCGAGGAAAAAGACCTGACCGCCTGTGCCCAGAGAATTCTGGAAATGATTTTTACTTCCAATTCATATGAATAATGCGGCGTTTTCAGGGATAAAATAACATCAGAAATAGCTGCCGCCACTTCGCAAAGCAAAATTTTCCATGCGGGCTTTGAATATTACAGTTCGCTGAGATGCAGTGAACTGTAACATTCAAATAGTTGGGCAATTTCACGATTGAAATTTCCCATAACATGTATTAGAATATAAATGATATCAATAAATACGAGGACGTGAAAAGAATGTCAGGATTAAGTAACACACAATATTTTAAAGTAAAAACAGAGCCGGAGATTCAGGTAAAAGAGGTACTCGAAACCGTTTACAACGCCATGGTAGAAAAAGGGTATAATCCAGTCAACCAGATCGTAGGCTATATCATGTCAGGCGACCCGACGTACATCACAAGCTTTAAGGGAGCCAGAAGCCTGATCATGAAAGTAGAGCGTGATGAACTGGTAGAGGAACTGTTAAAAGAGTACATCAAAAATGAATCCTGGAAGTGAGCGTAATTACTATGAGAATAATGGGATTAGATTACGGCTCAAAAACAGTAGGGGTGGCAGTCAGCGACGCCCTGGGTCTTACTGCGCAGGGAATCGAAATTGTCCGCAGAAAATCGGAGAATAAGCTGCGTCAGACGCTGGCCCGGATTGAAGAGATAGCAAAAGAGTACGGCGTGGAAAAAATCGTACTCGGCTTCCCGAAACATATGAACAACGACATCGGAGAGCGGGCCGAAAAATCTCTCGAGTTCAAAGAAATGCTGGAGAGACGGACAGGCCTGCCCGTTGTCATGTGGGACGAGCGGCTGACAACGGTCGAAGCAGACCGCACCATGATGGAAACCGGAATCCGCAGGGAAAACCGCAAGGAGTACGTAGATATGATTGCAGCTGTTTTTATCCTGCAGGGATATCTGGACTATCTTTCCCATCAGAAGGAATCACAGGAAAACTGAACAAAGGAATATTGTATGGAAAAAATAACATTTGTAACAGATGATGGCGGCAAAGAAGAATTTTACGTGGAAGAGCAGACCAGAATCAATGGAGTCAACTATATTCTGGTATCCGATTCAAAGGACGACGAGGCAAATGCCTATATTCTGAAGGATATCTCCACCGACACCGACGCAGAGGCAGAGTATGTTATGGTAGAAGACGACACCGAATTCGATGCCGTTTCCGGCGTATTTGCTTCCATGTTGGATGACGAGGCAGACATCACCTATTGAACCAGCCGTTTTGAAGCCATACCGGGACGCAGACAAAGCGGGACCGGGACAGCGCTTTAAAGGGCAAATCCTGCAGGTGCGGGACATGCTCCATCAGCCTGAAGTGACGCTCAGGGGATGCGCGCGTGAAGCCGTACCGGTAACGGAATCGTTTGGAAAACATGCGCGGAGGTGCTATTTGAAAAAGAATAATGGAAGTAAATTAAAAATTATACCGCTTGGCGGTCTGGAACAGATCGGTATGAACATCACCGTTTTCGAGTATGAGGACAGTATCATCGTCGTAGACTGCGGACTTGCATTCCCGGAAGACGACATGCTCGGTATCGACCTGGTCATCCCGGATGTAACATATCTGAAAGAAAACATCGACAAAGTCAAAGGCTTCGTCATCACCCACGGCCACGAGGACCATATCGGAGCCTTGCCTTACATCTTAAAAGAAGTGAACGTGCCGGTCTACGCCACCAAACTGACGATTGGCCTGATCGAAAACAAATTAAAGGAGCACAACCTGCTCCGCACCACAAAACGGAAAATCATCAAACACGGACAGTCCATCAACCTGGGCGCATTCCGCATTGAGTTTATCAAAACAAACCACAGTATTGCAGATGCAGCAGCACTGGCAATCTACTCCCCGGCTGGCATCATCGTCCACACCGGAGACTTCAAAGTCGACTACACACCAGTCTTTGGTGATGTCATCGACCTGCAGAGATTCGCAGAGATCGGAAAGAAAGGCGTTCTGGCACTGATGTGCGACAGTACCAATGCAGAGCGGCCTGGCTTTACCATGTCCGAGCGGACCGTAGGAAAGACGATCGACGGCCTGTTTGCCGAGCATCAGAATTCCCGAATCATCATCGCAACCTTCGCATCGAACGTCGACCGTGTGCAGCAGATCATCAACTCTGCTTATAAATACGGCCGTAAAGTTGTCATCGAAGGCCGCAGTATGGTCAACATCATCTCCATCGCGCAGGAGCTGGGCTACATCAATATCCCGGAAAATACCCTGATCGATGTGGAGCAGATGAAAAACTACACCGGCGAGCAGCTTGTCCTGATCACCACCGGAAGCCAGGGCGAGTCCATGGCAGCACTGTCCCGTATGGCGGCACACCTGCACAAAAAGATCTCGATCCTGCCGGGCGACACCGTGATCTTCAGTTCCCACCCAATCCCGGGAAATGAAAAAGCCGTTTCAAACGTCATCAACGAACTGTCTGCACAGGGTGCCAACGTCGTATTCCAGGACGTTCACGTATCCGGACATGCCTGCCAGGAGGAAATCAAACTGATCTACTCCCTGGTAAAACCGAAATACGCCATTCCGGTACACGGCGAATACCGCCACTTAAAAGCACACGCAGAAGTAGCACAGAGCCTCGGCATCCCGAAAGAGAACATCTTTCTCATGTATTCCGGTGATGTCATGGAACTCGATGAGGACGGCGCAGCAGTAACTGGCAAAGTCCACACCGGAGCCATCATGGTCGACGGACTCGGCGTTGGTGATGTAGGAAATATCGTCCTGCGTGACCGCCAGCATCTGTCCGAGGACGGAATCATGGTCGTTGTACTGACTCTCGAAAAGAGAACGAACCAGCTTCTGGCCGGCCCGGACATCGTATCCCGCGGTTTCGTCTATGTACGCGAATCCGAGGATTTGATGGGCGAGGCAAGAGAAGTTGTAGAAGAGGCGCTGGATGGCTGCCTTTCCAAAAATATCTCCGACTGGGGCAAGATCAAATCCACGATCAAAGATGCCCTCGGCGATTATGTATGGAAGAAAACAAAGAGAAGACCGATGATCCTTCCGATCATCATGGAGGCATAAATACCATGGACAAAGTAACAGAATGTCTGGATGCGCTCATCGAAGAAATGAGGGAGAGCAGGGCATATCAGAATTACTTGTGGATGGAAGAGGAACTTGAAAAAGACCCGGACTTAAAAAGCCGGGTCGACGACTATCGAATCCGCAACTACCGACTGCAGCAGTCCGAAAACGTAGACCTTTACGATGCGGTAGATTCCCTGGAGCGGGATTCCTACGCACTCCGCAAAAGCGAGAAAGCAAACGCCTATCTTGAAGCGGAACTCGAGGTCTGTAAGATGGTACAGAAGGTGCAGGACTGCATTTCAGAGGCAATCCGCATCGGAGTACCGGAAATCTAAAACCGAAAATCAAAAGGAGAGCGCCCATGTCCGAAAAGAAAAGGGATGCCGGATACCGCGCAGCGCTGACAGGTGCGAAAGGAACCGTGCGCCTGCTCATTTACGTCTGCGTGATTCTTGTGATCATTCTGGCAGCGAAAACTTCATATCAGTTTGGACATGACGTGTTTGCCGAGGAGCCAGTCGCATCCAGAGGAAAAGGAAAGGAAGTCACCGTACAGGTGCGTTCCGGCATGGAGGCGAAAGAACTTGGCGAACTCCTGAAAGACAACGGACTGATCGACGAAAGCCTTCTGGTTTTCGAAGTCCAGTACCGCCTGTCCGGCTACTACGGCGGCATCAAGGACGGTTCCTACGTGCTGAACACCGCACAGACCGTCGATGAAATGCTGGAAATTCTGGCGGGCGTCAACACCGAAGGACAGCCGTCCGCGGAATAACGCACGTTTGCAAAACAAGAGGAATCTTACATGATAATAGACGAACGAATGGTAACCTACATCAATTCCCTGGACACCGGCCACACCCCGTTTCTGGAAAATCTGGAGCGGACGGCCAAACAGACAAAAGTGCCGATCATTCGCCGTGAAATGCAGAGCTTTTTAAAAGTATTCTTAAAGATGAAACAGCCAAAGAGAATCCTGGAGGTAGGAACTGCCGTAGGATTCTCTGCTGTTTTCATGGCACAGTACGGCGAACCGGACGCAGAGATTACCACAATAGAAAATTACGAAAAACGCATCCCGATCGCACGGGAGAACTTCGAAAAATCCGGCTTCGCCGACCGCATCACGCTGATCCCGGGAGACGCTGCAGAAGTCTTAAAAACCCTGGACGGCCCGTACGATTTTATTTTTATGGACGCCGCTAAGGGACAGTACATCCACTTCCTGCCGGAAGTCCTGCGTGTCCTTGATAAGAACGGCGTACTGATCACCGACAACGTGCTGCAGGACGGCGATGTCATCGAATCCCGCTTCGCCGTGGAACGCCGGAACCGCACGATCCACAAACGGATGCGGGAATACTTATTTGAACTGACACACAATGAAGGGCTGCTGACATCGGTCGTGCCGCTGGGAGATGGAATCGCGATCACGATGAAAAGCCATGAGAAGAGAGAGGAAACAACATGAGAAAACCGGAATTACTGGTTCCAGCCAGCAGTCTGGAAGTATTAAAAGTAGCAGTGATCTTCGGCGCAGATGCCGTATATATCGGCGGAGAAGTCTTCGGACTCCGCGCGAAGGCGAAGAACTTTTCGATGGAAGATATGAAAGAAGGCGTGGAGTTTGCGCATGCGCATGGAGTGAAAGTGTATGTCACCGCGAATATTCTGGCACATAACCAGGATCTTGAGGGCGTGCGCACTTACTTTGCCGAATTGAAAGAGATCGGGCCGGATGCACTTATTATTTCCGATCCGGGAGTCTATCGCATCGCCATGGAAGTGTGCCCGGAGATTGAACGGCATATCAGTACACAGGCGAATAATACGAACTATGGAACGTATCAGTTCTGGCATGAACAGGGGGCGAAGCGCGTCGTGACAGCGCGGGAGCTGTCGCTGGCGGAGATTAAAGAGATTCGGGAGCATATTCCGGAGGAGATGGAGATCGAGACGTTTATTCATGGGGCGATGTGTATTTCGTACTCGGGAAGATGTCTGCTGTCCAATTATTTCACGGGAAGAGATGCGAACCAGGGGGCTTGTACCCATCCGTGCCGGTGGAAGTATGCGGTCGTGGAAGAGTCCAGACCGGGAGAGTATCTGCCGGTGTATGAGAATGAGAGAGGGACGTATATCTTTAACTCGAAAGATCTTTGTATGATTGAGCATATCCCGGATTTGCTGGATGCGGGGATTGACAGTTATAAGATTGAAGGAAGAATGAAGACGGCGCTGTATGTGGCGACGGTGGCAAGGACGTATCGGAAGGCGATTGATGATTATCTGGAGAGCCCTAAGAAGTATGAGGAGAATATGGAGTGGTATCGGGATCAGATCTCGAACTGTACGTACAGGCAGTTTACTACGGGATTTTTCTATGGGAAGCCGGATCATGAGAGCCAGATTTATGATAGTAATACGTATGTGAAGGAGTATACGTATCTGGGGATTGTTGGTGAGAAGGATACACAAGGCAGATATGCGATTGAGCAGAGGAATAAGTTTTCGGTTGGGGAAGAGATTGAAGTGATGAAACCGGATGGGGAGAATGTCTGCGTTACGGTGAAGGGGATCTGGGATGATGAAGGGAACCAGATGGAGAGTGCGCCGCATCCGAAGCAGAAATTGTGGATTGATCTTGGCGTGGAATTGGATAGGTTTGATATTTTGAGAAGGAAAGAAATGGAATAGGATAGGAAAATAAAAGGGGATTAGGAACGTGTCATTTTCGAAAGGTTGCTAATCCTTTTTTTGTGCGAATAGAGATTATGTAAAGTAATGGTAATGATAAAAGAAACAAATAGGAAAAAGTTCGACATTCTGTGAAGAAAGTTGCTTCATAATGTTTACAAACTGGAGCAAATAAGCTAGAATGTACATGATATTATTGGACTAAGGCTAAATGCTGTTTTAATAGGCCATAAGTCACAAAAATATGTTAAGTATCATTACAAACGGAATGTATATAACTGGCAATGTCTACCTCAAACTTTCAGTGGCGGCATGATGGTCTAGGGTGGCGTATAAAACTCATGCGAAATACCCCTATTACGAGCCTGTTTTATTGCAGAGCAAGGGACGGACATGATACCTTCATTTTTCCGAAGAACTAGAGGTGGAGGTTGAAAGTGTTGAAAAGTTCAAAATCTATTTTTCTGGAAAAGTTTATTGCAGAGAAAAGACGGACATGATAACTGCATTTTTCCGGGGAATTAGAGGTAGAAGAGAGTAGATGATTGTTCATATTGCAACAAGAGTGAGATATGAACTTGTACAGTTTTAACAAAGTGAGTTGGTGTAAGGGTTATGACAATAAGGGTCAGCACTTTGAAAAATGGAGAAGTGCGACTGCGAGTTATGACAATAAGACCTAACACTTTGTTGGTGAGCTGGTATTAAGGTGTCTACCATAAAGTTTCAGTTGAGGAAAAATAGGTGAGTAGACCATGACAGGTCTACATAAAAGATTCAGTGGCGGTCGGAAAAATAGATGATCACTGTGAGAAAAATGATAACTACAGTGTGATGAACACACTGTTTGATATAGATAAAGCCCGCTGGTGTACTGCATCGGTGGTTAGATATAAAAACTTGTGAGAGGAATATAGAGGAATGTCAAATAAGAAGAATCTCCTGATTTATGCTCATTACTATATTCCAGATACTGCGTCAACGGGGCAGATTCTCCGTGAACTGGCGGAGGGTATGCTGGATAAGTTCAACATTACGGTTATCTGTGTGGTGCCGAGTTACTTAGGAACTATCGAAGAAAAATACAAGACGCAGAAATATTACGAAGAAGAAATCAACGGCGTGAAAGTGCTGAGAATCCGAGTGCCGGAGTTCAGCAAGACCAACAAGAAAAGTCGTGTGAAGAACATAGTTTCCTATTTCTTTGGAGCGATGGGGGCGACATTTAAGGTTGGAAAGATGGATTATGTGTTCTCCATTTCCCAGCCTCCGATTCTTGGAGGACTTCTGGGCGTTTGGGGCAAATGGATGAAGCACGCGAAGTACATCTACAACATTCAGGACTTCAACCCAGAGCAGGTGCTGGCTGTTGGATATACCAAGAGCAAGCTGGTGACCGATGCCATGATGTGGTTCGACAAGTTCAGCTGTAAACGCAGCGACCTTGTGATCACAGTCGGACGCGATTTGGTGGAGACGGTGGAGAACCGTTTCAAGGGAAAGAAAGTTCCTAAGACCGTTATGATCAACAACTGGATTGATGAGAACGAAATCTATCCGCTGGATGAGAGTAATGAAAAGGTTCTGGCCTTTAAGAAGAAGTACGGGCTGGATGGCAAGTTTGTCATTATGTACTCCGGCAACATTGGTTTGTACTATGACATTGAGAATCTGATCAAGGTTGTGGAGAAAATCAAGGTTGGAACGAAAACAGCAGATGGTCGAGAGGTCGTATTTGCATTTGTTGGTGCAGGTTCCGTGTTGGACAAGCTGGTGCTCTATGCAAAGGAGCATCACATGGACAATGTGACTTTCATTCCATATCAGGACAAGGCTGACCTTATCTACTCTTTGAACGCCGGCGATGTCCACTGGTGCGTGAATGCAAAAGGCATTAAAGGCGTGAGTTGTCCATCGAAGGCATACGGAATAATGGCCGCTTCGAAGCCCATTTTAGGGGTTTTGGAGTCAGGATCTGAGGTTCGCTGCTTGATTGAAGATACGCATGGCGGTCTCTGCTGTGAACCGGGTGAGTATGACAAAGTAGAAGAAAACATCCGCTGGTTCATTGACAATGCTGGAAGTGAAGAGTTGAAGGCCATGGGAGCCAGAAGCCGGGAAAACCTTGAGAAGAATCTGACCAGAAATGTATCGGTGAGAAAGTACACAGAAGAAATTCTGAAACTGTAAAGGGGGCGAGAGGTATGAACAGTAACTGGTTTAAGCTGGCTATGAAGATGACGAAAGTTGAATATGGAAAGAACCTCTTGCTGAAGGGTGTGCCGATCATCTTCAACAAAGGCGGTGCCAAGCTGAAGATCGGAGAGAACGTCACCATCAAGAGCAGCTTTCTCAGCAATCTGGTGGGCCTTTACAGCCGGACGATTATTGTCACTCGTGCTCCGGGAGCAGAGATTGAGATCGGTAATAACGTTGGAATAAGCGGGGCAACGATTTACGCTCGGAAGAAGATCACGATTGGTGAGAACACCTGCATCGGCGGCAACTGCAAAATTCTGGACAATGACTTCCATCCCATTGAGGCAGAAATCAGAAACAAGTTGCTCCGAGATGAAAATGGTGGGGACAGTGATTTGGTGCCGAGCAGAGAAATCAAAATCGGCAAGAACTGCTTCATCGGGTGCAACAGCATTATATTGAAAGGCACAGTGTTGGGCGATGGATGCGTTGTCGGTGCCGGTGCAGTGGTTGCTGGATGGTTTGAGGATAACTGTGTGATTGCGGGAAACCCAGCAAGGGTTATTAAGAGGTTGGAGGGCAATAAGTGATGAGCAAAAAGAAAATCTGCTTTATTGCACAGTTCCCACCTCCGATGCATGGGTTATCCAAAGCAGTTGAAACGCTGTACAATTCGGAACTCAACTCAGCTGTAAATCCAAATGGAGAGTTTGAATTTGAAAAAGTAGACATTACCAACAACAAAAATTTCTTGAAAAATTTGCTGAAGATCAGTAAGAGCAAAGCAGATTTGTTCTATTTTACAATTAGTCAGACAAAAGGCGGCAACTTGCGAGATCTGGTGATTTTTAAGTTGCTGGAACTTCAGAATAAGAAATGTCTGATTCACCTGCATGGTGGATATTATCGCCAGTTAGTCGATAACGATATGGCTGGCTGGCAGCGGAAAGCAAATTATAAAGCAATCAAGAAACTTACTGGAGCAATTGTTCTGTCAAAGTCTCTCAAGAAAATTTTTGAGGGAATGATTGACGATGACAAAATCTTTGTTGTAGAGAACTGTGTCGATGACCAGTATCTTCTCACAGATCAAGAAATAGAAGAAAAGCTGGCTGCTTTAGGGAATAAGAAGGTCCTTCATGTCCTGTGGTTGAGCAATTTTATTAGAAGTAAAGGCTATCCTTTTGTTTTGGAAATGGCGAAAGCAGAAAAAGAACGTGTGGACGCAGGTGGAGAGAAACGATTCCATTTTGACTTTGCAGGAAAGTTTTTTGATGACAGCGAAAAAGAATACTTTGAAGGCTATGTAAAGGACAATGAGCTGGAAGATTATGTTGCATATCACGGCATCGTAGGTGGAGAAAAGAAGAAAAATCTGTTAAAAGAGTGCTATATCTTTGCGCTACCTACAAGATATCCGAATGAAGGTCAGCCTATTAGTATTCTTGAAGCAATGGGAAATGGAATGTTCATTATCACAACAGACCATGCTGGTATTCCAGATATTGTGGAGGATGGCGTAAATGGTATTGTGATGAAAAATGAAGAAGAGAATAGTGCGTTGGTCGAAAGACTACTCGAAGTTAACGTGAACCAATTGGAGAACATTATAAAAAACAATAGAGAGTACTGCACAAATCGTTTTTCTGAAAAAAACTATATTCAAAATATGGGGAAGGTTCTAAGAAACTAGGAGATAGTTATGGCGATTAGTATATTATATGTAAATGGTGGGCCAATGAATCGTGGCGGTATTGAGACTTTCATGATGAATTATCTTCGCCACATGGATTTGAATCAAATTCATATTGATTTTGCGGTGAGAGGCCCGGAAAGGGGAACTTACGATGATGAATTGGAATCACTCGGTTGCAAAATCTATAGACTTCCGCAGAGAAGTAAACACCCAATTGCCTTTCAAAAAAAATTAAGAGACATTTTGGAAAAAGAGAACTATCAAGTTATTCATTCTCATGCGGATGCAATGAGCTGTTGGATTTTAAAGATTGCGAAAGAATGCGGAGTTCCAGTTCGGATAGCGCACAGTCATAATACACAGCATTTGACAACTAATCCAATTAAGTTTCAGATTAATGAATTTGCAAGAAAAAATATCAATAAGTATGCTACGAATCGTTTTGCATGTTCCAATGAGGCAGGGAAGTGGCTCTTTGGAGATACTCCCTTCAAAGTAATCCACAATGCGATTGATACAGGTGAGTTTGCATTTGATGTTGATAAGAGAAAAGCTCTAAGGGAAAAGTATGGTATAAGCGACGATGCCATTTTATTGGGTCATGTCGGAAGATTCGATACGCAAAAAAATCATGCCTTTCTGATTGATATGTTTGCTGAACTGGCAAAGGAAAATGATAACTATAAGCTGATGTGTGTTGGCGATGGATGGCTTAGAGGTGACATCGAAAAGCAAATCAGCGAGAACAATTTGACAGATAAGGTCATTCTTGCAGGACAGCAGGAAAATGCACGCGACTATTACAATGCATTCGATTTGTACGTATTTCCGTCACTTTTTGAAGGACTCAGCTTCGTTCTAATCGAGGCACAAGCAAATGGATTAACTTGCATAAGCTCTGATGGTGTTCCACAGGAGACGAATCTGAGTGGGGAAGATAAAATGCTGTATCTTCCATTGGAAAAACAGGCGTGGGTGGATAAGGTAATCGAACTGGGAAAACCGACCAGATATGACGGTGAAAAATACGTAGTTGAGCATGGGTATGATATTACTCATGAAGCAAAGAAACTTGAGGATATGTATCTGGCTTTAGCAGAAAAACACGACTAATTAAGGAAAAATCATATGAAGCTATCAATTATTACGGTTTGTTTCAACGCTGAAAACACAATAGAAAAAACTATAAAATCAATACTAGAACAAACATCTACGGAGTTCGAGTGGGTTGTTGTAGATGGAAAATCCACAGATACTACTAACGAGATTATCAAGAAATATCTTCCGGAGTTTGAGTGCAAAGGAGTAAAAGTAAACTATTGCTCCGAGAACGATAAGGGAATCTACGATGCAATGAATAAGGGAGCTCAGAGAGCAATCGGTGAGTATTTGACCTATATGAATGCAGATGATTTATATTATAAGAATGATAGCATTGAACGGGTCATTACGATACTTGAAAACACATCAGAAGATATTGTTTATGGTGATTGCTGTTTTATTAAACCGACTGAACAATATATTGAAAAAGCAAAAGCTATTGAAACTATAACTTATCATTTGCCTTTTTGCCCACAGGCAGCATTTGTGAAATCTGAGTTACAACGACAGCTTCAGTTTGACACTCAGTTTCGAATTAGTGCTGATTACGATTTCTTCTTGAGAGCGTATCTTCAGGAGAAGAAATTTCAACGGATAGATCAAGTGGTGGCTTACTTTACATTCGGTGGGGTATCTAACGAAAATTTGATTAAGACATATAAGGAAGATGTTGCGGTAAAAGTTAAAAATGGGTTGGAAAAGAGGAACAGTATGGTGAGGAAGATTAAATATATGAGGTTTATACTAGTGAATAAAATAAGGGGTCGGGAGAATGTAGAATGATTTACATAGGAACATTTGCAATATCAGGATTATTTGCATATTATGCCGGAAAATCAAAGAAGAAAAGCAGGACTTTATTATTATCGCTGGTCGCTATTCTTATTCCATCCTTACTTGCTGGATTGCGATCAACAAGTATAGGAACAGATGTTGGATATTATGTCATAAATAACTTTGAAACGGCTGTTGTATCTAGTAGCTTCCTAAGATACTTGAAAGTAGTATATGCTAAAGAACCATTATATTTGTTACTGGTATATGTTGTTGCTAAAACAGTTGGAAATATACAGTGGTTGCTGTTCTTTTTTGGGATGATTACCATTGGAGGAATATACTTTGGAGCATGGAAGTTACGTCAGTATTGCTCTGTTCCAGTGGTTATGCTGATTTATTGTTTCCTTTACTATAATGATTCGTTGAACATGGTTAGGCAACATATGGCGATGGCCATTTTATTTGCAGGAATGTATGTACTGTTTTCAGGCAAGTACAAAAAATATTGTATATATATTATAATTGCTTCTTCAATTCATACAATCGCCTCGATTGGAATCATTTTCATTGCAATTCATTGGTTTGTTTGTAGGAGAAAAATTGAAAAGAAAAAAAGAGTGGTGCAACTAAGAATAATTCTTTTGGTTGCACTAGCAGTTATAGCAGTATTTGGTATCAAGTTGATTGTTACAGCGTTTGTTAATTTGGGATTGTTAGATCCTAGATATTTTCTTTACTTTCAAAGCGGGCATGGATCTAGCCATAATACAGATACTCTGATCTACGTTTTAGAATTGATTTTTCTTTTCCTTTATAATCGATCTTTTGAAAAGAAGATCTTTGCATTTGATTATTTAAAGCTAAATGCAATTTTGAATATTATTTTTCTACAGTTAGCAAGATTCATGTCTTATGGACATCGAATTAGCCTGTATTTTGGAGTAATCAATATCCTTCTTATTGGTCAGTTTCCAAAGCAAGTAAAAAAAGCGAATAACAGAATTTTGATAAATTGCGGCATGCTTACTTTTTTCTTCTTGTACTGGATGTTCATATACTGTATATCGGGAGTATCGGAGACATATCCATATAAATTCTTTAAATAATATAGTGAGGATAAATTGTAATGGTTAGTTTAACAGAAAAAGATATAATGAAAAATTGGAAGAGCGAAGATGAGGACACGAAACTTGTGTCTATAAAATGTATGGCCTATAATCATGAAAGATACATTACAGACGCATTAGACTCTTTTTTGATGCAAAAAACAGATTTCCCTTTTGAAGTGGTAATTCACGATGATGCCTCCACTGATGACACTGCAAATATCATTGTAGAGTATCAAAAAAGATATCCAAACATAGTTAAGCCAATTTATGAAAAAGAAAATCAATATTCAAAAGGAAACGGAATTATAAATCGAATCATGGATTCTCAAATCCGTGGAAAGTATGTTGCAATGTGTGAAGGTGATGATTATTGGATAGATGAATATAAACTTCAAAAACAATTTAACGCAATGGAAAAGCATCCGGATGTTGATATTTGTGCACATGCTGTGAAAAAAGTCGATGCAAAAACTGGAAAAAGTCTTGGGATAATTGCCCCGGAAAGCACAGAAATGGTAATACCTATAGAAAATGTGATTGCCGGAGGCGGTGGATTTGTTGGAACGAATTCTCTCTTTTACAGAAAAAAAGCATTCGAAACTACCTTTCCTTTTAGAAAAATCATAGAGATCGATTATACCTTGCAAGTTCAAGGAGCTATAAGGGGGGGAATGCTTTACATGCCAATGTGTATGTCTGCCTATCGTTGTATGACGGATGATTCGTGGTCAAGCATCTTTCACAAAGTAAAAAAGGAAGAAGATTTGTCTGCACAGGTAAGATGGAATAAAATGCTAGAACAGATTGATGTAGATACTGATAGAAAGTATACAGAGGCAGTCAAAGAATACATGGGTAAATGTGAGATTGATCAGGCTATTCGTTTTAAGGACTATTCAGCGATGAAAAAGTACAAAGATTTTTACAAGTGTTTAAATGGTAACGAAAGAAAAAAATACTGGATTAAAGTTAGGTTACCTCGACTCTATAGTGCTTTAAGAAAAATTAAGGAAGCGTAATCTAATGGGAAAAAACAACGTTATAAATAATTTCTTTTGGCGATTTGCAGAACGCTGCGGTGCCCAGTTTGTTACTTTAATTGTTTCTATTGTTCTCGCACGTGTTTTGTCACCAAGTGATTTCGGAACAGTCTCGCTTGTTATGGTCTTTACTACGATTATGCAAGTCTTTGTAGATAGTGGTCTTGGAACTGCACTTATACAAAAGAAGGATGCTGATGATTTGGATTTTTCTTCAGTATTCTATTTTAATTTTGCGGTGTGTCTTGTTTTATACGCAGGAATGTTTGTGGCGGCACCGTACATTGCTAAGTTTTATAACGATGATTCACTAATATCAATTATTCGCGTTATAAGTTTAACGATAATTATATCAGGCGTAAAAGGAATACAGCAATCTTATGTGTCACGTAATATGTTGTTTAAAAGATTCTTTTTTGCAACGTTAGGTGGAACGATTTTTTCTGCGTTTCTAGGAATTAGTATGGCTTATGCAGGGTGTGGTGTATGGTCCATAGTTGCACAGCAACTATCAAATACAACAATCGATACTTTGATTCTTTGGGGTACTGTTAGGTGGCGCCCGAAAAGAATGTTTTCGTGGGAGAGACTTAGTGGGCTGCTTTCATATGGTTGGAAATTGTTAGTGTCTTCACTTTTGGATACGGTTTATAATAATTTGCGAAATCTTATCATTGGGAAAATTTATACATCTGCAGATTTGGCATATTATAACCAAGGTGATAAATTTCCTAAAGTAATTGTAACTAATATTAATGCGTCAATTGACAGTGTTCTTCTACCATCAATGTCAGGAGAGCAGGATCATGCTGAACGAGTAAAGAGCATGACACGGCGTGCAATCAAAACGAGTACATATATCATGGCACCTTTGATGATGGGGTTGATGTTTTGTGCTGAACCGATTGTTAAATTGCTCCTAACAGATAAATGGCTACCCTGCGTTCCATACTTGCGTATATTTTGTTTTACTTATATGTTTTGGCCAATTCATACAGCGAATCTTAATGCGATTAAGGCTATGGGGAGAAGTGATCTTTTCTTAAAACTGGAAATCATAAAAAAAATAATGGGATTAACACTGTTGCTAGTGACAATGCGAATTAGCGTTATGGCGATGGCATATAGCCTGATAGTATCGGGAATATTGAGCCAGATTATTAACTCGTGGCCTAATTGGAAACTGCTGGATTACAATTATATTGAACAGTTACGAGATATTTTGCCATCAATAATTATTGCAACGGGTATGGGAATATGTGTCTACTTTATAGGTTTCCTTCCGATGCCTATCACTATTACATTGTTGATTCAGATTATCGCAGGTGCAGCAATTTATATTGGAGTATCTGTTATATTGAAACTAGAGGAGTTTGAATACCTGTTGGGAATGATTAAATCGTTCTTGAAAAAATGAGGAGGACTATTTATATGGAAAACAGAATCTTGGTGACACGTTCGTCAATGCCGGAACTTGAGGAGTACATGAATGAAATCACGCCCATGTGGGATAGCCATTGGCTGACGAACATGGGACCGAAGCACAAGGAACTTCAGGAAAATCTGTGCGATTATCTCGGAGTCGAAAATATTGATCTTTTAACAAATGGTCACATGGCATTGGAACTCACCCTACAAGCTATGAATTTGCAGGGGGAAGTTATCACGACGCCATTTACTTTTGCATCTACAACTCATGCGATTGTCCGCAATGGATTGACTCCCGTGTTCTGTGATATTGATCCGGACACATATTGCATGGATGCAAGTAAAATCGAAAAGTTGATTACTGATCGTACCTGTGCAATTATGCCGGTTCATGTGTACGGCAATGTTTGTAATATTGAAGAGATTGAATGCATTGCGCATAAATATGAGCTTAAAGTTATTTATGATGCAGCGCATACGTTTGGCGAAACATACAAAGGAAAGGGAATTGGCTCTTTTGGTGATGCATCTTGTTTTAGCTTCCATGCAACGAAGGTCTTTAATAGTATTGAAGGCGGGGCAGTTTGCTTTAGGGATAAACAGCTTGGGCAGAAGCTTTATGAACTGAAAAACTTTGGCATTCATGGTCCTGAAGAAGTTTCGGCAGTCGGCGCAAATGCAAAGATGAATGAGTTCTGTGCAGCGATGGGACTTTGCAATCTCCGCCACGTGGATGAAGAGATAGCAAAACGCAAAGCAGTGGTGGAACGCTACCGTGAACGGTTGAATGGAGTGGACGGCATTCAGCTTAACTGTGTCCAAGATGACGTTAAAAGCAACTATGCGTATTTCCCGGTGGTGTTTGAGGAAAGACTGTTTGGAGCAAGTCGTGCAGAAGTCTTTGACAAGCTGGCTGAAAATGGAATTGGAGCAAGAAAGTACTTTTATCCGTTGACGAATACATTTGAGTGCTTTCATGGGAAATATGATGTAACAAAGACTCCCGTTGCATTACATATTAGCAAGCGCGTCCTGACGCTACCGCTCTATGCAGATCTGGCATTGGAAGATGTCGATAGAATCTGTGATATTATTTTAAGTTGCAAATATTGAGGAGTACTAAGATGAAGAAATTAATGATTTTGGGAGGCTCACGCTATGCCCTCCCGGTAATAAAAGCTGCAAAACAGCTTGGAATCTATACGATTACAGCAGACTACCTTCCGGACAATATTGCACATAAATTCTCGGATGAATATGTCAATGTAAGTATTATCGATAAAGAAAAGACTCTTGAAGCGGCCAAAGAACATAATATTGATGGTATTATGTCTTTTGCTTGTGACCCGGGCGTTGTTACGGCTGCTTATGTTGCTGAACAGATGGAGCTGCCTAATGTTGGTCCTTATGAATCGGTCTGTATTCTGCAGAATAAAGGAAAGTTCCGTGAATTTTTGACAAAAAACGGATTTACGGTTCCGACCGCTAAGGGCTACAAAAATGTGGATGATGCGCTCAAGGATGTTGAGATGTTCCACTGGCCGGTTATTGTAAAACCGACTGACTCTGCAGGCAGTAAAGGCGTTACCCGTGTGGATAATCCGAAAGATTTAAAAAAGAGCATTCAGTATGCACTTTCCTACTCTCATTCGGATGAGTTTATTATTGAGGACTTTATCACGCAGCATGGATATTCGTCCGATACGGATAGCTTCTCCATTGATGGCGAGCTGAAATTTGTCTCTTTTGACTGCCAGCGATTTGATCGGGAGGCGAAGAATCCGTACACCCCGGCGGCTTATAGCTGGCCGTCCTCTATGACAGCAGAACATCAGGAAGAACTGAAAAACGAGATTCAGCGTCTGCTGAAACTTTTGAAGATGCGAACCGCTGTCTACAATATTGAAACACGTGAGGGAACTGACGGCAAGGCATATATTATGGAGCTGTCTCCGCGCGGTGGCGGCAATCGGTTGGCGGAGTGCCTTCGTTATGCAACTGGCGTAGACATGATTACGAATATGGTCAAGTATTCAGTTGGTCTGCCCGTAGATGAGATTACCCAGAAGCCGTATGATGGATGCTGGGCGGAAATTATTCTTCATAGCGATGAACCGGGTGTGTTCAAGGAGCTTTGGATCTCGGATGAGATTGCAGAGAATGTAGTGGAGCGTGATCTTTGGATCGAAGAAGGTACACTTGTTGGTGGCTTTGAAGCCGCAAACGAAGCAATCGGTACGTTGGTACTCAAGTTTGAGAGCCAGGAGCGGATTGAGGAAGTTCTCGGAAACCAGAACAAATATGTAAAAGTCGTATTAAAGTAATTACCAGAAAGGAAGGCACAATGAAAAAAATCGTTGTATTTGGTGCTAGTGGTGATACCGGACAATATTTTATAAAGTATTTCTTAGAGCACTATAAGGAAAAAGAATATCAAATTGTTGCCACAGGTACGCGTGAAACAGATTGTTTTGACCAATTAAATGTTCCGTATTATCGGGTGGATATCACAAATAAAGATGAATTCTCAAAACTGCCGAACGATGTTTATGCCGTGGTTGATCTTGCGGGCGCGATGCCTGCGAGAATGAAAGGATACAATCCTTATAAGTATATCGATGTAAACATTACTGGCAATCTGAACATATTGGAATATTGTAGAAAAAACAATGCGGATCGTATTTTGTTTGCACAAAGCTTTGGTGATATAAAAGATTACGGAAATGAGAATCCACTTTTGACGGTAGATTTGCCGCGCAAATTCAGCTTCACAACGGATCACACGATTTATGTGATGTCTAAGAATTTCGCAGTAGACATGATTGAAAACTACCATCAAATGTATGGCCTGAAGAGATTTATCTTTAGGTTGCCGACAATCTATCTCTACTCGCCGGTAGACACATTTTATGTGGATGGAGTAGAGAGAAAAATTGGATATAGACTTCTAATTGATAGAGCAATAGTAGGAGAACCTATTGAAGTGTGGGGCGATTCAAGCCGCGTGAAAGATATGGTCTATGTCAAAGATTTCTGCCAAATGCTATATAAGGCATTGTTTGTAAATCGTAATTGTGGATATTACAATGTTGGTACGGGCGTTGGCACTTCTCTTTTAGATCAAATTAAGGGAATGATTGATGTATTTGAAGAAAACGGTAGGAAGTCTGACATTATAATGCGACCGGATAAGCCTGATGCACCGCAATATATTATGGATATAACACCAGCCGTACAAGAACTTGGGTATCATCCTCAATATAACTATTTAGAAATGCTGCAGGATTTCAAGAAGGAAATGCAGCTTCATAAAATAAATGGGGGGGGTACAGATATAATGTAATCTGTCTCTTTGCTGCACCCCAGATTGGGCGTGCAGCATGAAAGAAATCGGTGGTTTTTTAGAATTTGAAACCAATCATGGTCATGAATTCCATGAAAATAGTATCGCTTTAAACAGTGGTCGAAATTGTCTTCGATTTTTGCTCTGTGCAAGAGAAATCAGGAGAATTTGGCTCCCCAAATTATTGTGCTCTGCAATATCAGATACTTGCGAAGAAGAAAATGTAGAAATTGAGTATTATCCAGTGAATGACCAATTAAAGCCAATATTGACTTCTATTCCAGGCAACGAATGGATATATTTGATAAATTATTATGGGCAATATAGTGATACGGAAATCTCTTCTTATTGTAAACAGTATAGGAACGTGATTGTTGATAATGCGCAAGCATTCTATTCACAGCCCATAGTAGGTGTAGACACAATATATACTTGTAGAAAGTTTTTTGGGGTGCCGGATGGTGGGTATCTCTATACGACTTGTAAATACAAAAAAGAATTAGCACAGGACGAATCATTTGAGAGACTGCAGTTTCTTGCAGGGAGATTCGAACGCTCAGCGCAAGAATTCTACGGCGCTTATCGAAACAATGAAGATGTGATAGACACACTTCCACTGAAGGCTATGTCGAAAATCACACATAATCTTCTGCGTGGTGTTGACTATGCGGTCGATGCTAGTATTCGAGAAAGAAATTTCAGCCACTTGCATCAAAAGCTTAAAGCAATCAATCAGCTTAAAGTCACATTGCCAGCGGGACCATATATGTACCCTCTCTATGTAAAGAACGGAGCAAATCTTCGACAAAAGTTACAGAGAGAAAAAATATATATCCCAGTACTGTGGCCTAATGTGAAAGAAAATATCTATAATTCGGATGTTGAATATCAGTTGGCAGATAACATTCTACCATTGCCTTGTGATCAGCGATATACAACTGAGGATATGGATTATATGATTGAAAAAATACTAAGATTGGAGACCTTTTGACCATGAAGAAAATTATTATCTTTGGAGCAACTGGAAATGTGGGCTCCTATGTCCACAAATATGCATGTGAATATTTTAAAGGAAAGTATGAGGTGATCGCATCAGGTCACCGTCAAACGGATTTCTTTGAGAAGCAGGGACAAAAGTATGTTTCAGTAGATATTAGCAATCCGGAGGAGTTTGATAAACTTCCGCAAGATGATGTGTATGCAGTTATTGACCTTGCTGCGCAGATTCCGTCTTACATGAAAGGATATCAGCCTGAGAAATATGTGAAATCGAATATTATGGGGGCATATAATGTCCTTGAATATTGCCGGAAAGTTCATGCTGACCGAATTCTGTTTTCGACAACGGTATTCGATATCTCGCTTTCAGCAACAAATGGCGCGGTTCTGAAGCCTGACATGCCGTATAATTTTAGCTATAAGGGCGATCATGCGGTTTATGTTATTACAAAAAATACTGCGATCGAGTTTATGAAGCATTACTACGAAGAGTATGGCTTGAAGTATTTTGTGTTCCGCTTCCCGACGATTTATAACTATAGTCCGTATCATTACTATCATCCGAATGGAGTGAAAACCCTTCGCCCTGTTTATCGAATGATTGATCTGGCTATGAAAGGTGAGCCGATTGAACTTTGGGGCGATCCGAACTATGCCAAAGATATGGTTCATGTTTATGATTGTGCCCAAATGATTTGTAAAGCTGTTGAGGTTAATCGTGACCATGGCTGGTATAATGTTGGAACTGGTGTCCCTGTAACGTTACAGCAGCAGATCGAAACGATTATTAAAGTGTTTTCACCGAAAGATCATCCATCCAAAATCGTTTATTGTCCTGATAAACCGGCTGGTGGCGGATTCCTTATGGATGTGACCAATGCAAAAGAAGAACTTGGTTATGAACCCCAATATGATGTAGAGGCATTGTTTAGAAATTACAAAGAAGAAATGGAAATCAATCGTTTTAAGGAACTACGCGGTGAGTAATTAAAACATACGGTAGTGGCATTTGAAAGAATAGGAAATTTTGAAAAAAGCGAATTTCAAAGTCGGTTTGGAAGACTATGGAAAAGCGCAATCAATCTAACAGAATTTGATAGAGAAGAATCCATTTGTGGATTTGGAAAAATGGAACAGAGACCTATGGACTATCAAGAGTAGTGTGAGAAGGAGAAAAAGCGGATGACAGTGAGATAATAGAAACACTGAAAAAAGGTAAAGGAGTAAAACAAAATGAGTCGTAAATTTATGGGGGGGGGTACCGTAGCGGAAGCAAGAGTACGGTACTGAACATCCTGATCGTTATCATGGCGGTCGTACTCGGAATCTTGATGTGGGGCGAAGAGAAAAAATCTAATGCAAAGACGCAAGAGCTGACAAAACTGAACGAGCAGATTTTTGCAGAGAATCAGGCAAAGGCAGAGGCACTGAAGCAGAAAGAAGCAGAGGATAGCTTTTATCAGAAGCTGTTGGATGGCTTTGATGTGAATGTGTTGATTGTAGGTGACTCCATTGGTGAGGGTGCAGGTACAGAGACAGATGGACAACAGTGGTTTAAGCAATTACAGACATATCTTCGGACCGTTAACAAAAGTAAAGTCTCAGTAACGAATGTCTCTATGGGCGGTAATGCATCTTACGCTGGCTACGTCCGGACGATGGCGTTGAATGACGATGTGAATTATGATCTGGCAATTATCTGTTATGGTCAGAATGACAGCACAGATGGTTTCTCTACGAACTACGAGTCCATCATCCGAGCAATTAGAAGCAAGTACCCTGACTGTTCAATAATCTCCATCTTGGAATCTTCCCAGCGTGAGTATACAGAGAAGATGACTACTATTCAGAGCATCTGTGAGCATTATGTTATTCCAATCGCAGATACAATCGATGCCTTCAACAATTCTGAAGTAAACGGTAGAATACGAGTACCTTTTTATTCACTTCAAGTTATGCCATAATCATACTCAACAAAATAACATAGTCAAAAAAGTTTAGTACTTAACTTTTTTAACTGACTATGATTCAGAGGAGGAATCTTATGGCTACGCAAACCAGCCTTGTAGCTCAGCAGGTGAGGATCAGACAATGGGCAGAACAGATCCAGAATTGTCAGAACCGTCCCAAAGGGATGGATGTTGAAACCTGGTGTACCCAAAATAATCTTACAAAAGCTAACTATTATTACCGTCTCCGGCGTGTCAGGCAGATATACCTGGATCAGATGCAGGACACAGAAACCACTGCTTTTGTGGAACTGCCCGCACCTGCACCAGATCCAAAGAAAACAGATACTTCAAAAGAATCCGGTACATGCATTTCGGCAGGAACTCTGCCAATGATCCGTATTAAAAATACCAGGGGACTGTCAGCTGAGATATTTTCCGGTACTTCACCGGAAATGCTCTGCCATCTCATAAAGGCTTTTACCCATGCTGAATGATGCAGATGCTTCCGGATTTAAAAAGGTGTATCTGGCGATGGGATTTACGGATCTCCGTCGTGGGATCGATGGACTGGCAACGATCGTACGCTTTCAGTTTAAGCTTGATCCTTACGACAAAAATACACTGTTTCTTTTCTGTGGAAGAAGATGTGACCGGATCAAAGCACTGCTCTGGGAAGGCGATGGTTTTCTCCTTATGTACAAGAGACTCGATAATGGTGCATTCCGGTGGCCCCGTTCGGCAGATGAGGCAATGGCGATCACAGACGACCAGTACCGTATGCTGATGCAGGGACTGGAGATCGTTGCACGCCATCCGATCTCTGAGCTGAAAGAGACACCCCGCATTATGTAGCCTGTGCAAAATGCCGAAAATAAAAAAGTACCAAAACTGTAAAAATGATGTGTATCAACCGGATGAAAAAGGTTATCCACAAACAGTCTTTTCTCATTCCATTTGTTATCGTGTGAATAGAAAAACTGTTGTGGATAATACATCTGAAAAGCTGTAAAACAACGGCTTTCCAGATGTATTATCCACCGTCATTATGACGAAAGCCCATATCTGAAGGATTGGCGGAAATACAAAAATTCTGTTATAATCGGAATCAGTATAAAGACAGGAGTTCCGGTTATGACGATCAAGTACACAAAAGAACAACTGAATAAGTTTGATAAGGATCTGCTGATAGAGCTTTTTCTTGGGATGCAGGGACAGATGGAAGAATTGTCCAGGCAAACGCAGGCCTTAAATGACAGGATGCAGCTGATGATGGAACAGATGGTCCTTTTTCAGAAGAACCGTTTTGGCAGATCCAGCGAAAAAATGGCGGATTCTGAACAGATACGTTTCATGGAAGTGGACGGGACTATCGTATTCTTTAATGAAGCAGAGGCAGTCTGCGACCTGGATGCACCGGAACCTGATGACCTGGAATTGAAAGCACCCAAAAAGAAAAAACAGCCAGGGAAAAAAGCGGCTGATATAGCAGGGCTGATAGTAAAACGTATTGATCACTATCTGAAAGAGGAAGAACTGACGGCTGAGTTTGGTGAAAACGGATGGAAACAGCTTCCGGATGCCATTTCCCGATGTTATCAGTTCATTCCGGCCAGTGTCGTGATAGAGGAACATCATATCGGCGTTTATTCCAGTAAACTGGATGAACACATGATAAAGGCACCCCATCCCAGAAATCTGCTTCATGGAAGCCTTGTATCCCCGTCCCTTGCTGCGGCAGTCATAAATGGTAAGTATGTAAATGCGGTACCTCTCTACCGTCTTGAAAAAGAATTCGAAAGGTACGGGCTTGCCATTACCAGACAGAACATGGCGAACTGGATGATCCGTCTTGGGGAAGAATATCTGGGAACCATGTATGATTATCTGCATAAACTTCTGTATGATTATCATGTGATACAGGCAGATGAGACTCCTGTACTTGTAAATAAGGACGGGCGTCCTGCTGGCAGCCAGAGTTACATGTGGGTGTACCGGTCCGGCTTTATGTACCGGGATCGTCAGATCATCCTTTATGAATACCAGAAAACGCGTAATGCATCCCATCCCCGGGAATTCCTGAGGGATTACACCGGGATCTGTGTTACGGATGGGTACCAGGTATATCATACATTGGAAAAGGAGCGTGAAAATCTGAAGATTGCAGGCTGCTGGGTTCACTGCAGGCGCAGGTTTAACGATGCACTGGAAGTGATACCAAAAGCACACCGAAAGGAATCAATCCTGCATCTGATCATGAAACAGATACAGGCCATTTACCGGGAAGAGGGAAAACTGTCTGATTTTTCTACGGAAGACAGGCTCATGCAGCGTCAGCTTGTGGTAAAACCACTGGTGGATGCTTTCTTTGCGTACCTGAAACAGAATGAACCTAAGATTCCAAAGAACGGTAAAATACGGGAAGCATTTACATATGCACTGAACCAGGAAAGCTACCTGAAAGTCTTTCTGGAAGATGGGGATGTTCCAATAGACAACAAGTAAGTGCAAAATAATTCGACGGATTGTGTTGCCCTAAAAAATATCCCATAATAATCAATAGAGAATGCAAGCATTTTACTTCATCTTTTCTTGCTAGAAATGATAGATGCGAGCATTTTACTCTATTCAAGTTATGGAGGTGTGCTCATGAGAAGCAAAAGAATACCTGTCGAAGAACAATACCGTCTCATCATGGAATGCCGTCAAAGTGGATTGACAGATCATCAATGGTGTGTGGAACATGATATCAAGCCAGGAACTTTTTACAACTGGGTAAAAAGACTGCGTCAGAAAGGTTGTGTGGATTTGCCGGCGTCAACTGGACGTACCTATCGCGCACCAGAAAGCCAGGAAGTTGTCAGAGTGGAGTTTCATGATACTGACCCGATTCCTTATGAACAGCCATTAAATGTAATTCCGGCAGCTACGGAAAGGAATAACTTTTCTGTAGCAGAGTCAATGAAGCTGTCTGTAGGCAGCTTTCATCTAACAATACCAAATGGAACAGATCCTCAGCTTCTGGCTCAAACGCTTCGAATTGTGAAGGAGCTGGAATGTTAGGGGATATCACAGCCGCCGATGAAATCTATATCGTAACAGGCAGAACGGATATGCGGAAATCCATTGACGGGCTGTGTGCTATTGGAGAGGATCAACTCCATATAGATCCAAGGCGAAGTGCCCTGTATCTTTTCTGTGGAAAACGTTGTGACAGGATCAAAGCTTTGCTCTGGGAATCTGACGGATTTGTGCTGCTGTATAAACGTATGGAAGTTCAGGGCAGGTTTCGCTGGCCCAGAAATCAGCTGGAAGTAAAACAATTGACCTGGCAGCAATTCGACTGGCTCATGTCCGGGCTTGAAATCGAACAACCCAAGGCATTCAAACCTACGGAATGATCGCGTAAAACATCTATGCCAACCAACAGAAACGGAGGGGCTTCTCACCCTGTATCATGTCTGAAATCCCTTGTAAATGCTGGGTTTTCTGCTTCTTTTTCATTGCTTTTTATGGTATAATAAGAGCAGTGAAAAAGGAGCAGAAAACATATGGCTGGCAATTCAAAAGATTCAAAAATCCTTGCGTACAAGGACATGATCAACCAACTGAATAAGACGATTTCCACACAGACAGAACTGATCCAGTCTTTACAAAAAACATTGGAAGCAGACCGGCTGGAAAAAGAAAACCTTCGTCAGCAGATTGAATATCTCACGAAGAAACTTTTTGGTACTTCCAGTGAAAAACGGAAAGATATCGATGGCCAGTTGAATCTTTTTGATGAAGCCGGGCAGGAAGCAGATCCGACATGGGAACAGGAACTTCCTGATGACATCACTGTTCCGGAACATAAGAGAAAAGCAAAACGGACACATGCTGATCTCTTTAAAAATGTTCCTTCCTGCGACGAGATCATTTCTCTTCCGGAGGAGGAGCGAAACTGTCCAACCTGCGGAACGCAGATGGAATGTATTGGGAAAGAATTCGTCCGCCATGAATTTCGTTTTACCCCGGCCAAGGGAAAAGTAGTAAATATCTATCGTGAAACCTATAAATGTCCGGAGTGTGCCATATCAGAGGAACATCCGGATGATCAGACATTTGTCAAAGCCCCTGTTCAGGAAGCATTGATCCCGGAAAGTTATGCATCGGAATCCGTTGTCGGATGGGCAATGCACCAGAAGTACCAGAATGGTCTGCCGTTAAACAGGCAGGAAGAGGACTGGAAGCAACTGGGTGTCCCATTAAGCCGGGCTACGCTTGCTAACTGGATCATTTACTGTGCCGAGAATTATCTCCGTCATGTTTATGATTATTTTCACCGTCAGTTACGGATGCGTAAATATCTGATGGCAGATGAAACCCGGGTTCAGGTACTGAATGAGCCGGAGCGTAATCCTGAAACGGATTCCTGGATGTGGCTCTTCCGCAGTGGAGAAGATGGACTTCCGCCGATCCTGCTCTACCATTACGCAGAGACAAGGGCAAAGTTCCATGCAGCATCTTTCCTACAGGGGTTCAGCGGATATCTGGAGACGGATGGATACCAGGGTTATAATAATCTGCCGGACATCGAACGCTGCTCTTGCTGGGCACATGTGAGACGTTACTTCACAGATGCCATACCGAAAGGGAAAGAGTATGATTACAGCCTTCCGGCAGTGCAGGGAGTACAGTTCTGTTCCAAGCTGTTTGATTGTGAGCGGTACTCAAAAGCAAAAAATCACACTGCGGAGCAGAGAAAACAATTTCGTCTTGAAAAGGAGAAGCCAATACTGGAGGCATTCTGGAATTGGCTGGATCAACAGCGCCCAAACAAAGGAACCCGTTTGGCGAAAGCGGTAAACTATGCCCAAAATCGGAAAGACACCCTGATGACTTATCTGGAAGACGGTCATTGCAGTTTGTCCAATAATCTTAGCGAGAATGCAATCAGGCCATTCACTGTCGGCCGGAAGAACTGGCTGTTCAGTGCCAGTCCGAAAGGAGCTGCCTCCAGTGCTATTGTGTATACAATGGTCGAGATGGCAAAAGCGAATGATCTGAATACCTATAAATATCTGACATATCTCTTATCACAGCGGCCAGACGATAAAATGTCAGATGAACAGTTGGAACAGCTTGCCCCATGGAGCGAGACTGCGAAAACGAACTGTCAAAACTAAAATAGAGTAAAACGCTTGCATCTATCATTTTGGTGCAAGCGTAATTCATGAGTAACGTAGCAATATTTTGCGCTTACGACAACAATGCCAGCGAACGTGCGATCCGTGGATTCTGTATAGGGAAGAAAAACTGGGAGATGATCGATACGGTCAATGGAGCCAATAGTTCAGCGATCATCTACAGTATCGCAGAAACTGCAAAGGCGAATAACCTGAAACCTTTCGATTATTTCGAATATCTGCTTACGGAGATTCCCAAACATGTAGATGACAAAAACATAGATTTTCTTGCAGAACTTCTGCCATGGTCAGATATGTTGCCCGAAAACATTAGAAAGCCGCAAAAAGCCAGCGGAAAATAAACAGACCGCAAAAGCGGTCTGCTATTTGTCAAGGTATTCGTATTCTACCGTTTACTGAAAATCTTTTGTCAGATAATTACTTCACGCAAAAATACAGGCGTTAAATAATAAATGTAATAAGAAAAGGAAGATTTTTGACGGAATCTATGATATACTAAATTACAAGTGTTTCAACATATATTTTGAAAACAACGTGCCCTGGAGAGGGACAGAAATTAATACTACAATGATAAAGTAAGGAACAAAGAAAAGACATGTCACACAAAACTCTATTTTTACAGCAGTCCTATATCGACTGCACAAACCAGTATATCGCGCTTCTGGAAGCGCCGAATCTGCCATTATGGGATTACGTGATTCTTACAGCTTCCAATGAGGAACAGGCTGCATCATACCGTACACAGATTCAGTATCGTCTGGATCATAATATGCTTCCGGCATCGACGCATTATGCAGTGCTTCCGGATCCGGACGGAAAACGGGTAGGAAGCGGCGGCGCTACACTGAATGTTTTGCGTTACGTCCATGAGAATGCAGGTTCATTCGAAAATCAGCGGATTCTGGTGATCCATTCCGGCGGTGACAGTAAGCGGGTGCCGCAGTATTCTGCCTGCGGAAAGTTATTTTCGCCGGTACCGCGTGTTCTGCCGAATGGAAAACGTTCTACCCTGTTTGATGAATTTATGATTTCCATGAGCGGTGTTGCTGCACGAATGAATGCAGGAATGCTGGTATGCTCGGGAGATGTACTGCTGCTGTTCAATCCGCTGCAGATTGATTTTTATGGAAAAGGTGCTGCGGCACTTTCCATTAAAGAGCCAGCGGAAATTGGAAAAAATCATGGCGTTTACCGCGTAGACGGGGAAGGAAATGTAGGTGGTTTCCTGCATAAAAAAACAGTGGAGCAGCTGCAGAGCCTTGGGGCTTCGGATGATCAGGGGAATGTAGATATTGATACCGGAGCCGTAATCTTTGACAGCGAAATGCTGCAGGCACTGTATCAGCTGGTAGATACGAAGGAAAAATTTGCGGCTTATGTAAATGAGCGTACCCGGCTTTCCTTTTACGCCGATTTCCTCTACCCGCTGGCGTCGGATTCTACACTCGAGCAATATTATAAGGAAACACCGGAAGGAGATTTTACACCTGAACTGGAGCAGTGCCGGACCGAACTGTGGAGTGTACTGCATCCGTACCAGATGAAGCTGATCCGAATGTCACCTGCTGCATTTATTCACTTTGGTACGACAAAAGAACTGCGGGAACTTATGACAGAACGAATGGAGGAGTTCTGTTATCTGGGATGGTCGTCGCATATTCATACGAATCGTGCAGAACAGAACTTTGCTGTATCAAATAGTTATGTGAGTCCGGCAGCGGAGATTGGTGTCGGAAGTTATCTGGAAGACAGCATGATTCGTCATAAATCACAGATAGGAGAAGAATGTGTGATTTCCGGCGTGACATTAGATGGTCAGGCGATTCCGGATCACACCGTTCTGCATGGCCTGAAACTGCTGAATGGAAAATTTGTTGTCCGTATGTACGGTGTTTCTGACAATCCGAAGGAAGCATCTTTGTTTGGAAAAGAATTACCAGTGCCGCTTTGGGAAGCGCCGATTTATCCGGTGTGTGCGTCAATGGAAGAAGCGGTACATCAGACACTGGAGGCCTGGAAAGAAGGTTTTCCGATTTGGGAAGATGGAATTTCACTGAAAGACAGTTTTAACCAGGCAGATCTTTCCGCACTGTTACCGTGGCAGGAAAAGGTATCGGATAAAGTAGAACTGGAAGAGATTCTGGAGGCGATCGACAGGAAGGAAAACCTGACCAGACTGGTAGAAGAAATGCGGGATGGCATTTCGGAACGGATCAAGGCAGAACTCCTGAAAGAAGCACAGAGATTAAGCGAGACGGAGCTGGAACAGTTCAGCAGAAAAATCAGAATTTATTATGTTCTGTCCTGCTTTGAGGAAAAATATATGGATTCCTGCTTCGCAACCATCAGCAGCGGTATTCTTGCCGGAGCGGTAAAGGGCCTTAGTTATGATGCGGATGCAAAGATGGGCAAAGATCAGGTGACCGTAAATCTCCCGGTCCGTGTGAACTGGGGAGGCGGCTGGAGCGATACGCCGCCGTACTGCATGGAGCATGGCGGAACCGTTCTGAATGCGGCTGTGATGCTGGACGGAAACTGCCCGATCGAAGTTGTGGTTAAGAAAGTAGATGAACCTGTGATTGTTCTCGCAAGTGCGGACAGCGGTGCCGAGCAGACCTTTACCGATATTTCCAGTTTACAGGATTCCAGCAATCCATACGATCCATTTGCACTGCACAAAGCAGCCCTGATCGCATGCGGCGTTATTCCATATAAAGAGCCGGTTTCGGTGCAGGAGATTACGAAAAATCTGGGAAGCGGTCTGTATCTTTCTACACAGGTGATTAATATTCCACGCGGTTCCGGCCTTGGAACATCCTCAATTCTGGCGGGCGCCTGCGTAAAAGCATTGTATGAGATGCTGGGAAAAGAGGTAACGGACGAAGAGCTGTATGACCGTGTTCTCTGTATGGAACAGATTATGTCGACTGGCGGCGGCTGGCAGGATCAGGTCGGAGGTCTGGCGCCTGGAATCAAGATGGTTTCGAGTGAACCGGCGATCCGGCAGAGAATTACGTGTGTGCCGTGCAAAATCAGTGAAAAAACAAGAAAAGAACTCGATGAGCGTTTCTGCCTAATCTATTCCGGGCAGCGCAGACTGGCAAGAAATCTGCTGCGGGATGTCGTTGGAAGATACGTCGGAGGAATCGAGGATGCGGTGGATGTCTTATATGAGATCCAGCAGACAGCGGTTCTGATGCGGTTTGAACTGGAAAAAGGAAATATCGATGGATTTGCAGAGCTTTTGAATCGGCACTGGGAATTATCAAAGAAGCTCGATGCGGGCTGTACCAATACATGTATTGACATGATTTTCCATTCCGTGGAAGATCTGATCGATGGAAAGATGATCTGCGGTGCCGGCGGAGGCGGTTTCCTTCAGGTAGTGCTGAAAAAGGGCGTAACGCAGGAAGATGTGCGGAAACGGCTGCACGAAGTATTTCAGGACAGTGGTGTTGATGTATGGCGCTGTTCGCTGGCATAGAAGGAGGAACATATGCTAAAAGGAATATCACCGCTCATATCTCCGGAGCTTTTAAAAATCTTAAATGAAATGGGACATGGAGATGAAATTGTTTTTGCGGATGCAAACTTTCCAACCGTAAGCACAGGAAAACAGGTAGTTCGGGCAGACGGAATCGGTGCTGTGGAATTGCTTGACGCTGTTTTACAGCTGTTTCCTCTGGATCAATATGATGAGGATCACTTTATATTAATGGAAGTTGTTCCGGGAGATCCGGTAAAAACACCTATTTGGGATGAGTATAAAGAAGTTCTGAAAAAATATGAACCAGAAGTGCATGTACATACGTTGGAACGATTTGCGTATTATGAACGTGCTAAAGAAGCGTATTGTGTTGTAGCAACAGGAGAAACTGCACAGTATGCAAACATCATTTTGAAAAAAGGTGTTGTAAAATAGGATTTAGGAAGGAGAGGAACTGTTAAGATGAGGCGAAGAAATAAGCGGGGTGGGTATCACGATAATTCACGAACGAACCTTGTAGTAGGAATTTTATGTGTTGTATTGGCAGTACTTCTAGGTGGGATTTTATGGTTGGACAAAACGGAAGAAGATCAGAGATCAGCAGAACTTCAGAGGCTTAATAAAAAAGTTTTTCAGGAAAGACAAGAACAAAAAGCAGCATTGAAACAGAAGGAAGCGGAGGACAGTTTTTATCAGAAGTTGTCCGATGGATTTGATGTGAATGTTTTGATTGTCGGTGATTCGATTGGTGCTGGCGCTGGTGCTCAAAGCGATGGAACAGAATGGTTTGGACAGTTGCAGGCATATTTACAGACAATTGATAAGGGAAATATCTCTTTTACCAATATCTCTATGGGAGGAAATGCTTCCTATGCGGGCTATGTCCGTACAATGGCTTTAAATGATGGTATAGATTATGACTTAGCTATCATCTGTTATGGACAAAACGACGGTATAGATGGTTTTTCTACAAACTACGAATCGATTATTCGAGCGATCAGAAGCAGATACCCAGATTGTTCTATTATTTCTATTCTAGAATCCTCTCAACGTGAGTATACGGATAAAATGACAACAATTCAGAGCATTTGTGAACATTATGGCATTCCAGTAGCTGATACAATTGCAGCGTTTAACAATTCTGGAAAAAATTATGAGGAATTGTCTGGTGACGGAGTTCATCCGAACGATGCCGGTCAAGGAATCTATTTTGAAACTGTTAAAGCAATAATTGATGATAATGTGGCAGCATCTACTGGCAAGATGGCGGATTGTGATGTAATTGATGAAAATGTACATAGATTTGATAATTTTATCTGGTACGATGCAGAATCTGATTTTGAACGTGTGGATGATACAACATTTATTTTGAATGTGGCTGCGTCAGGAATTATGGGAATCGATTATACGTATGAATCGGGAGATAATAAAGCTGATATTTATGTGGATGGAGAGTTGTTTGAATCGCCAACAGTGACATTTGATTACGATTTTTCTCAGCGTCATATACTTGTGGTTAATAATGATTGTACAGTGCAAGCAGAGATCAAAGTTGTGTTTAACAGTAAAGAACAGGCTGATGGTTTTTATGGAATGTGCTTCAGCTGGAAATAAGAAAGTTGAAGGAGAGGAGGAAAGAGAATGGACTATTTTTCATCATCCTCTCCTTCTGTGTCCTCACAGCGCATCTTATATACGCCTTCCGGATTTGCGCGTACGACGCTTCTGTATCTGCAGGAAACAGGTTCTCTGCATGCGATTTCTGCACATACCTCACACCGTGAACATTTGGCATCTTACCTGGTGTTTCTGGTGACTTCCGGGTCGGGAGAACTGGAGTTTAATGGAAAAAGCTATCCGCTTCAGGCTGGAGATTGCGTTTTTATTGATTGCCGCAAACCATATTCCCACGCAACGTCTACGGATTTATGGACATTGCAATGGTGCCATTTTTATGGGCATATTATGCCTGATATTTATAAGAAATATCAGGAACGCGGGGGAATGCCCGTATTTCATCCGAAAGAAATTTCGGAGTTGGTTCAGGTTATGACGGAGCTTTATGCCACGGCAGGATCAGACAGTTATGTGCGCGATATGAAGATCAATGAGATATTGAATCGATTGATTTATGTTTTAATGGATAATTCATGGCATCCGGAGCATACAACGCATTCCAGAAAACGAATCGATCTGGAAGGTATAAAACATTATCTGGATGAGCATTATAAGGAACATATTACGCTGGAACTGTTGTCACAAAAGTTTTTTATCAACAAATATTATCTGACAAAGATTTTTAAAGAAACGTATGGAGTTACAATTATTTCGTATATCGAAGAAAAACGTATTACACAGGCGAAAAATCTTCTTCGATTTACAGATTTGACTGTAGATGAAATCAGTACGGCAATTGGCCTGAATGATGCAAATTATCTGGCGCGCCGTTTTCGAAAAATAGAAGGAATGAGTCCGGGAGAATACCGGAAAAAATGGTAAAACAGAAAACCGCAAATCATTTTCAGCAGATCGGGCAGAAAATGGTTTGCGGTTTTTCATTACAATTTAGAAAAGGGACGGCAGATCGTATTTATGTTTATCGTGTACATTGATGTCTTTTCCGAATTGGACTTCAATGATCTGCAGTTCCGTATCAGCAAAAATGGTGTGTTTGCTGCCTGCATTCATCTGCAGGGTGTCACCGGCGTGAACATTGTAAATAACGCCGTCGATCACGGCACGTCCTGTGCCGGAAATAACGTTCCAGACTTCGTTCCGGAAATCATGACTGTGGTAGTTCATCTGATGACCCGGATTTAAAGTTACTTTAATCGTAAGACTTTCTTTTTCGATATCCAGAATGCGGAAACTGCCCCAGGATTTTTCTGCAAACATAACGCGGTGATCCAGGGTATTGACAAAGGGCTTGATGTAACTGGACTGCTCTTTGTCGGAAACCAGGATGCCGTCCGGGCTTGCAGAAACTACAATGTCTTTCAGACCCATACAGAGTACGGGAAGATTCAGCTCGTTGACTACGTGCACATTTCTGCAGGTTTCGTTAAACAGTGCTTCACCGACATTGTGGCTGTCCATGGCCTCAGTAAGAGTATTCCAGGTTCCAAGGTCTTTCCACATGCCGGAGAAACGCATCACTTCGATACGGTCCTCGTGTTCTACCACTGCGTAATCAAAGCTGATTTTGTCTAACGTTTCATATTTATTGAAAAGATCTTCGTAGTTTTCAAAATCAATTAATGCATGAGCACGATCCAGAACATAACCAAGACGGAAAGCAAAAACACCGCCGTTCCAAAGAGCACCCTGGGAAATATACTGTTCTGCAATTTCTTTGGTCGGTTTTTCTTTGAACATCGACACCGTGCTGACAGGAGCCGGGGTGTCTGGAATAATGTATCCGTATTTTTCGCTTGGATAGGTCGGTTCAATACCCATCAGAACCAGGTTGGCATTGCTGGAAGCAGCCTGGGCACCGAGGTCTTTTAAGGCATCAAAATAATCAATTTCCACATAAGGGTCAACCGGGCAGACAACGACAGGTTCGTCCTCGGAAATTCCCTTTACATCCTTCAGATAGGCTGCGGCAAGCGCAATGGCCGGGAATGTATCACGGCGGCAAGGCTCAACGCTGATGCCGACATCTTCCCCTAACTGATTGTGGATGGCGGAAACCTGTGATTTTGAGGTCGCGATGGTTACCGTTGCATCCTTGTCGATCGTACGGATCTGACGGTAAACGCGCTGTACCATGGATTCCAGTTCACCATCTGCCGTATGGAAAATTTTGATAAACTGCTTGGAACGGATATCATTGGAAAGCGGCCACAGGCGCTGGCCGGAGCCGCCGGATAATAAAACGATATTCATAAAGTTTCTCCGTTATCTTTCTGCACGCATCGGGTTGTTCAGGAAATCCTCGTAGGAGAGACGGATGCCGTCTTCCAGCTCGGTTTTGTAGGTCCAGCCAAGAGCGGTTGCTTTGGATACGTCGAGCAGTTTTCTTGGAGTACCATTTGGCTTTGTGCTGTCCCAATTGATTTTTCCATTATAACCGATTACTTTTGCAACAAGCTCTGTCAGCTCTTTGATGGTCAGTTCTTTTCCGGTTCCAGCGTTTACGGTCTCATTTCCGGAATAGTTGTTCATCAGGAAGACACAGAGATTTGCAAGGTCATCGACATACAGGAACTCACGCAGCGGAGAGCCGTCGCCCCAGCAGGTAACTTCCGGCAGATTGTTAACCTTTGCTTCATGGAAGCGGCGGATCAGTGCAGGAAGTACGTGGCTGTGGGTTGGATGATAGTTATCGTTTGGTCCGTAAAGATTGGTTGGCATAACGGAAATATAATCAGTTCCGTACTGACGGTTCAGAAACTCACAGTATTTTAAGCCGGAGATTTTTGCAAGTGCATAAGCCTCGTTTGTTTTTTCCAGTTCAGAAGTCAGCAGACAGCTTTCCTTCATTGGCTGCGGTGCCATACGCGGGTAAATGCAGGAGGATCCAAGAAACTCCAGTTTTTTACAGCCGTTTTTCCACGCAGAGTGGATGACATTCATTTCCAGTGTCATGTTATCATACATGAAATCTGCCAGTGCTTCCTGGTTTGCAACGATGCCGCCTACTTTTGCAGCAGCGAGGAAGACATATTCCGGTTTTTCCTCTGCGAAAAATGCCTCGACAGCATCCTGACGGCAGAGATCCAGTTCTTTGTGGGTACGGGTAATGATATTTTCATAACCCTGGCGTTTCAGTTCTCTTACAATCGCGGAACCAACCATTCCACGGTGTCCGGCTACATAAATTTTTGCATTTTTTTCCATCATGATATTTGCATCTCCTAAATTAAAGTGCGGCTTTCATGGCTTTTTCCTGTTTTGCAAGCTGACGGTCATGCTTTGCCATAATTTCTACTAATTCAGCATACGTTGTTTTCTGCGGATTCCATCCAAGAACGGTTTTGGCCTTGGTCGGATCGCCCCAGAGGTTATCAACGTCGGTCGGACGGAACCATTCCGGATTGACACATACCAGCATTTTGCCGGTTTCTGCATCGTAGCCTTTTTCTTCCAGACCGGTGCCTTCCCAGCGGATGGTAATGCCGTTTGCAGCGAATGCTTTTTCAGTGAAATCACGTACGGTATGCTGCTCGCCGGTTGCGATGACGAAATCTTCCGGTGTTTCATGCTGCATAATCATCCACATGCACTCCACATAATCTTTTGCATAACCCCAGTCACGCAGGGAGTCCATGTTCCCAAGTTCCAGATGATCCTGAATACCTTCTGCGATTCTTCCGGCAGCCAGTGTGATTTTACGGGTAACGAAGTTCTCACCGCGGCGCTCGGATTCATGGTTGAACAGAATACCGTTGACAGCAAACATGCCGTATGCTTCGCGGTACTCTTTCACGATCCAGAAGCCATACTGTTTTGCAACCGCATACGGGCTGTATGGGTGGAACGGAGTTGTTTCGCGCTGCGGAACTTCCTCTACTTTTCCATATAATTCAGAAGTAGATGCCTGGTAAACCTTTGTATTCTTGGTAAGGCCAAGAATGCGGCATGCTTCCAGAATACGAAGAACACCAAGTGCGTCTACATCGCCGGAATATTCCGGAACATCAAAAGAAACCTGTACATGAGACTGTGCAGCCAGGTTGTAAATCTCATCCGGCTGGACAATATTGATAATACGAATCAGCGATGACGAATCAGAAAGGTCACCGTCATGCAGTGTGATTTTATCCATAATGTGCTCGATACGAGCTGTATTTGCAAGCGAAGCGCGACGGGTGATACCATGAACCTCATAACCTTTTTCTAACAGAAACTCCGCAAGATAAGAGCCGTCCTGACCAGTGATACCGGTGATAAGTGCTTTTTTCATTCGAAAATCCTCTCTATTCAATAATGTGTAGTGTGGAGAAAAATCTCCGTATTAGTTGCTTGTGTATGTAGTTTAACGGAAGATGGGGAGAAATGTGAGAGGATATTTTGGGGGTTGATAGCATTATATTGGTTTATTCGGTCAGAAGTGGTTTGATTTCCTTTTCTGAGGCACTAATTCATGGATAAGTCAAATTTGGAAAAATGGTGGGAAAAGATAAGCACAGAACTTGACACATAAGAACAGGAATGATAAACTAAAATTGAACAAAATCGCTGCGCGATGGCCTGCCAAGGCTGTGGCGCAGTTTTATTTTTATTAAAAAAGCAGTGGAATTACTTTCCATAATCCGTTATTGTTAAGTTACCACACGAAACAACTGAACTAAGAAAGCTCCACTGCCTATGATAAGAATAACATTTTCCAGTCTCTTCCGCAACCGGAATTATGACGCTAACGCACCTCCGAATAGGTAGATGTAATTATTAACACTTACGTATAGACATCCGGAAAAAGCTTGCGATCCGGGAGCGTCTGGGAGGTATTTGACAAAACACTGTGGGAGAAGTAGACTATGAGAAAACAATCTGGTCAAGTTCATAGCAGGGAATCTTCTGCGACTCTCCAACTGACAGTAAGTTTACTCTATCAAGAAGATAGGATCAACTTGCCATTTGAGTTCCCAGATGGTAAAATCAAAATACACTGGGATATAATATCCTTTGCCTGTTAGTATAGCTTCGGAAAGGAGCGTTGAAGAATGGCAGCGACGTTAAAATTTCCGGTTGCTATCGAAGATTTTAAGAAAATTCGCCGGCAGGGTTTTTACTATATTGATAAGACAAGACTAATTGAACAGCTTCTTGACAGATGGGGAAAGGTAAATCTTTTTATAAGGCCCCGCCGTTTTGGTAAGACCGTTCTATCGTTTACGTTTGAGAAAAGATAGCAAATTTGACACTGCCCTTATAAATGAGGAGGATGTTCTATGGAACTAGAAAAAATATACCAAGCGATTATAACTGGTAGAGCAATGCTGATTACTGGTTCAGGTGCTCATATGACAGCATTGGGGATGAATGGGGAAAAATTTCCGTCAGGTGTTGCATTAGCGGAAAGACTTTATAAATCTGCTGGAATTGTGAACCCGGAAAATCCATATGATTTGCAGGATGCAGCAGACAGTTATTTGGAAACAAAAAGCTCGGATGAATTAATTGCAGAGTTAAAGAAGGTACTGTATGTCTCGAAAGTACAGAAAGAACATGAAATATTATATGGACAAGACTGGCAGAGAGTTTACACTACCAATTATGATGAGGTGCCGATTTTAGCATCCAAGGATATGGAAGAACCGCTTTATGCGGTTACCCTTTCTGATGATGTCAAGTTGGAAAAAAGTAAGAAAAAACAATGTGTTTATATTAATGGATATATAGGAAATTTGAGTGAGCGAACACTTCAATCGGAATTCCGTTTGTCAGGTCGAAGCTATGCTTCTGAAAGCTTGAACCAGAACGCATGGGGCGCTATTTTTTCGGATGATTTGACAACGGTTGAATGTGTAGTTATTGTGGGACTTTCCTTAGATTATGATTTGGATCTGAAAAGATTAATTTATGCACAGAATGTGCACGAGAAAATAGTATTTATTGAAGATAGTAAAATTTCAGAAGATAAGAAACGAAAGTTAAAGAGATATGGAACGGTTTATGCGATAACAATGGAAGAATTCACGAAAGGATTAGATAAATATAAAAGTGATCATCCAATGCCTGTCAAAATGACAGATTTTCATATTTATCAATGCTTTGAGGTGGCCAGGGAAAAAAATACCATAGAGAAAGCTACTTCTCTCGAAGTTCATAATTTTTTTATGACCGGTCAGAGTGTAGATAGCTTATGGCATACCGATAGAGGAATCTATGATAATTTAATTTTTCGAAAGCAACTAAAAGAAGTAAAAGAGGATTTGAAAAATAATTGTAGAGTTATCTATGTACATGCTAATTTGGGAAATGGAAAAACGATTTTCGCAGAATGTTTGAAGCATCTGTTTGAAGACGAAGGGTATCAAATTTTTACTTTAAAAACAGTTTATATGAAAAGCTTACCAACGGACGTTCAGCATATTGTCGAAAGCCCAGGAAAAAAGTTGGTTATTATAGAAAATTATTATAATTACATTAATGTATTGGAGAAATTTGCTTTTTATTCCCTGGAAGACGTTCAGTTTATTTTGACAGCACGTACGGTTCTGTATGATACTCGGATTCGGGAAGCAAATGAAATATTAAAAGTGGGGGAAGGTGAGAGTAAAGTCATTGACTTAAATAAACTGAATGAAAAAGAATTAAACGTCATGAGCAATATTTTGCGAAATAATGGCTTATGGGGAAATTTGAGTAATCTTTCCAGATCGGAAAAGAAGAAAAGATTAAAAGACAGAAAATGGGGAAATTCAGAGTTTCAGAGTATTCTTGTAGATGTTGTGAATTCTACGGATATGAAGAATAAAATAGAAACAATCGTTTCAGGTATAAAATCAGTTTCTGTGTCATATTATGAAGTCCTTATTTTAGCATTACTGGTAAAAATCATGAGCTTAAATATAGATGCACAGGATATTGGTAAAATTATCGGAGTTAACGCGGCGTTTGATCCGCGTTTTACACAAGATGAAAATGTACAGGAGATTTTAGATTTTTCGAAGGAAGCAACAGATTTTCGCATTAAATCGGCTGTTACAGCGAATTTGATCCTGAAAGAATTGGACTGTAATGATGTGATTATAAAAGTATTGGAATTGACGGCAGAATACGCGAATCGATATCGAACGATTAATCGTTATGAGAACATTTTAAAAAATATTATATCGTATTCGCATGTAAATACATTCCTTTTAAAATCGGGTCAAAAGGAAAAGTTTTTGGTGAATTATTATGATAGCCTGAAAGAGTTGGAGTATTATAGGGAAAATACATTTTTTTGGCTTCAGTATGCGATTGCTTGTGCGAATATCGGAAAGTATGATCTGGCACAACGTTTTCTGGAAGCTGCATATAGTTTCTTTCACGATTCTGAATATACAGTTCCATTTCAGGTAGATACACAGCAGGCAAGACTTTATTTATTGCGTATTGAAAATGAAAAAAACGTGGATGTGGCAGATTACTTTGAAAAAGCCCATCTTCTGTTGATGAAACCGGCAGTTTCTCTGAAAGACAATGAGGAAAAACAAATTCAGTTATTGAGGAAATATGTAGCTCCAGCAGTATTAAAAAAATTGCCGTCGGATTTTAAGGACAGATATCGGAGATATTGCGGAGAAGCATACAACAAAGTGCATGAATTTTTGAAGAAGAACAGTTCTGTACAGGTGATAAAAAATTATCAGAGAATGGAAAAACAGTTATTGAAAGCTTCTCTTGTGAAATAAGAATTATCTGAGGTCTGGAACGTCGTCGAAATAGGATTGCGTGAGGAAAAAGCGATGCGCAGAGCTTCGGAACGGATTTTCGGAGTAGTATTTGAGAGAGAAAATATGCTTTCGGTAAGTGTTAGAAAATACGAGGAGAGGAACATTATGAAAACAACATTATGAAAACAACATTATGAAAACAACATTATGAAAACAACATTACTTATCATGGCCGCCGGAATCGGCAGCCGTTTCGGAACAGGAATCAAGCAGTTGGAGCCGGTAGATGCTTCGAATCGTATCATCATGGACTACTCAATCCATGATGCAATCGAGGCCGGTTTCAACCATGTAGTTTTTATTATCCGCAAGGATATCGAGAAGGAGTTCAAAGAGGTGATCGGTGATCGCATCGCCGCGATCTGCGCCGATCATCAGGTAACGGTAGACTACGCGTTCCAGGATAGTAACGACATCCCGGACACTCTGCCGGAAGGCCGTACAAAGCCGTGGGGAACCGGTCAGGCCGTGCTTGCAGCAAAGAATATTCTTAGCACACCGTTCATCGTGATCAATGCCGATGACTACTATGGCAAGGAAGGTTTCCGTGCCGTCCATGAGTATCTGGTAAATGGCGGCAAGTCCTGTATGGCTGGCTTTGTGCTGAAAAATACGCTGTCCGATAACGGCGGAGTAACCCGTGGTATCTGCAAAATGGATGAGCAGAACAATCTGACCGAGGTTGTGGAAACCAAGAATATTGTAAAGACCGCAAACGGAGCGGAGGCAGATGGCGTGGCTGTCGATGTGAATTCGCTGGTTTCTATGAATATGTGGGGTCTGACTCCTGATTTCCTTACCACATTGGAAGACGGCTTCCGGGAGTTCTTTGAGAAAGAGGTACCGGGCAATCCTCTGAAGGCAGAGTTTCTGATCCCGATCTTCATTGGTGAGCAGCTGGAGCAGGGAAAGATGTCTGTGAAGGTTCTGAAAACCAATGATACCTGGTACGGTATGACCTACCATGAGGATGTCGCAGCAGTAAAGGACAGCTTCAAAAAGATGCTGGAAAACGGCGTGTACAAGGCAGATCTCTTCTGTGATCTGTAAACCATGATGCAGGGAACCATGGAGTTGCTCGGAAAAATCATCACAAATATTTTGACGGCTTTGTATGAACCATTCGGATTTTCGCTTCTGCTTTCCTTTTTGGCCATGTTTTTTTACCTGTATGCGTATGAACCGGGCGAAGCGGGCAAAGGCTGGAAGTGCGCTTTGGTGACATGGTACGAGAGGTTCAAAGGAAGCGTGTTCTTTCGGAAATTGTTTCTATTGGCATTCGTGACTTCGATGATCCTGTTCCGAACGCTGTTGAACCGAAATTTGTGGTTGAATCCGCTATCCAATGTCTTGGACGGATGGGGTATCTGGAAGACAGTGAATGGCGAGCAGGCGCTGACAACAGAGGGCATCGAGAACGTCATTATGATGGTGCCGTTCACCGGTGTGCTTATGTGGACATTCGAAGAAAAGACAGGAAACAGCTGGAGGAAGATATTGTGGGATAGCGGAAAGACAGCGTTGATCTTTTCGGTAAGTATTGAGACGCTGCAATTACTGCTTCGCCTGGGTACGTTTCAGCTGTCAGACATCTTCTATAATACAGTTGGTGGAGTGATTGGCGGGTTGATGTACTACGGAATCAGGAAGGCAAGAAAGCGTCTATAGAAGAGTATTGTTTTGTGGTAGAAAAAATAAATGCCGTGTGTGGAACACAGGCTCTCCCCGGAGTTGAGGCGCACACGGTATATTTTGAGAGCTGATATATAGTTTGTAACGGAAATAAAATGAGATAGAAGAAATGGAGTGTGACAAAAAATGAACTTATCTAAAATACATCATATTGCAATCATCGTATCCGACTATGAAGCCGCAAAGGATTTCTATGTGAACAAGTTGGGATTCTCTGTCATCAGAGAAAACTACCGCCCGGAGCGCAAGGACTGGAAGCTGGATCTTCGTGTCAATGAACACACGGAGCTGGAGATTTTTGCTGAGGAAAATCCTCCGAAGCGTGTGAATCGCCCGGAGGCCTGTGGGCTGCGTCATCTTGCGTTCTGCGTTGACAGCGTGGAGCAGACAGTGAAAGAACTGGCAGAGGTTGGGATTGAACGTGAGCCAATCCGTGTTGACGATTATACCGGCAAGAAGATGACCTTCTTCCATGACCCGGACGGACTGCCGTTGGAGCTGCATGAGTAAAAAGGTGGACAAAATGATATTTTGTAAGGCAGAAAAAGAAGATTTCAATGAGCTGGTGCTGTGAGTTATGGGAGAGAAAAGAGCATATAACGCCAGAAAGCCTGGCGGCGGTCGAAAGAAGTTGAAACCTGAGCATGATGCCGGGGAGAATCTGAAAGAACAGATGAATGCTGCTGTGGTGCTTTATGAGGAGGAGTGCTCCCTCCAATCCATCGCAGATGCTTTGGCTCTAAACCCCATCAAAGTAAGAAAGCTGCTTATCACGGCCGGTGTGTATGAATCTGAAGTGGCGGAGAAGGTACAGGATACCTTTGAGAAGTATCGAGAAACACAGAACTATAAAGAAGCCATCATCTCAACCGCCAATACGCTTCAACTCTCCAAAGCCTCTGTCACCTCATACCTGCCATGTTGGAAAGGTGTATACTTTCCGAGTAGAGCAGATAAAGAGAAAATCAGTGTTGGAGCAGAGCGGCAGCGGAGATACAGAGCAGTAAGAAAACTGAGATCAGGGCCAACAGAGGAGCACCTGTGGGAAACGGTCTTGCTTTATTGTGGTGTGCAATTTAAAACCTATTCCGGCTTACCCTTTACCTATGAAATACGAAAAGACAGAAGCGGCGAATATACAAAGGAATTGTGGATCGACCGCCGAGAGAAGAGTAAAAGCCTGGCGTGGAGTTCTGTGCTGCTGGCACTGGGGAATATTAAAAGGGTAGGAGAAGTAGTTGAACGACCAAAGGCTCTGGGTGACATCCGGGGTGTGACTTACATCTATGGGATGTTCTATCGCTTCGGACTGATCGATATGCCGAAAGAAGTGAAGGAGAAGAAAAATGATCGAGGCAATAAAAAACAGAAGAAGCGTCAGAAAATATAAGAACGAACCCAGTAGGGGAAAACACAGTTGCCGGGAAAGCAGAAAAGACCAAGGAAAAGGAAGTGGAAAGTAAGCGCCAAATAATAATGCGGTTAGATACAAGATTACTCCAGCCCTTTACGAGTTGGAGTAATTCACTATAATTCACATGCGATTTTTGATAGATTGGAGTTTTTCACTCCAAGGTGCCAGTTCCGCCAGCTGTTCATCGATCATATTTTTATTCGGTCGGTTCTCCAGCAGAAATTTAAGATATCCGTAGATGTTCAGCCCATGTGCTTTGACCATCTCAACCATTGTGTAGACTACTGCGCTGGCATTCGCTCCGTCCACGGAACTGCTGAACAGCCAGTTTTTTCGCCCTACTGCGAACGGACGGATCGCATTCTCACTGAGATTATTGGTAAAGCTGCACCGCCCGTCTTCCAGATAGGTTTCCGCTATATCACGCCTGTTGAGAACATAATTCACGGCTTTATCCAGCCGGGTATTCCGGACGGGCTTTTGCTGGTCAAGCCACGACCAGAAAGCCTCAAGAACAGGTTTTTCCTTCTCGAGACGCAGTTGTTTCCGCTTTTCATAATTACCGGGATACTTTTTGTTAATGGAGTCTTCCATGGCAAACAACCGATTGCAGTACTGGACTCCCTGTACTGCAGGCTGGCTGTAGTCATACTGCTTCCCTTTGGGAACAGCGTCGATAAAGTATCGGCGGATATGTGCCCAACAGGAGCAGCGCCTGATCCCGGGCAGACTGTTATAACCCTGATAGCCGTCCGTTTCCAGATATCCGCTGTAGCCTTCCAGAAACTCCTTTGCATGGCTGCCGCTCCTGGTCGGGGAATAGCCATAGCCATACAGGATGATCTCCGCAAGTCCGTCCTCACCGCTTCGGAACAGCCACATGAATGACTGGGTCTGTGCCCTGCGTCCTTCCTCTTTCAATACCTGGACCCGCGTCTCATCTGCCATCACAAAACTACGTTTCAGCAGCTCCCGATGAAAGTAATCGTACATTGGCTGAAAATAGTTCTTTGAACAGTAGATGATCCAGTTTGCAAGGGTCGTCCGGCTGATCTGCACCCCATACTGCTTCCAGTCCTTTTCCTGCCGGTAAAGTGGAAGCCCGTTGGCATACTTCTGGTACATAGTCCATGCAGCTGCAGATGCTGATGCAGGTCCTTTTCCAAGCAGAGCTGGCGGAACCTGAGACTTTACGATCACAGGCTTTTCTGTATCGCCGAGTCCTTCCTTGCAGGAGGGGCATCCATGGCTCTGGCTGTAGTATTCGATCACTTTACAGGTGGCAGGAATGAATTCCAGTTCCCGGCGGACATATTCCTCGCCGATCAGGACCATCTGCGTACCACATACCGGACAGATCTGATCCTCTTCCGGAAGTGGGACCACTACTTTTTCAACTTTCAGGCCTTTGAAGAGTTCCTCATGTGTTGCCTTCTTTTTACGGGTATGCTCCCGGATTACCGTTTCGCCTTCCAACAGGGATGGATCCTGTTCCACTTCTGCTTCATCGAAGAGATTCTGCTGTCCCGGAATATCATCAGATCTTCTCTCGCTGGAGGGACCAAAGAGTTTTTTTGTCAGATAATCTACCTGTTCCTGAAGAGCTTTCTCATGACTGGTTTTTTCGTCAATAATAAGACGGAGAGCTTTAATCAGTTCCGTCTGCTCCGCTATCATTGTTTTCAGTTGTGATACGGTATCTTTCAGCTCTCGAAGCTGGATATCTTTTGCACTGGAAGCCATCGTTTCTCTCCTCGGATTTGATTCCTTTATTATACCAGAAAGGGGGCTTTTACTAAAGGAAAACAACGCCTGAAAAATGCCGGATTTACAAGGGATTTCCGGATTTTTCCATGCAGGATTTCTGCCAGGATCCACGAGCTTTTTATTCTGCTTTGAGGGCTTTTGGCTGGTCAATATCAATCCCGGACATCAGCCAGTCAAACTCCCGCCAGGAAAGATTCCGGACCTCTGACTGCTTTCTGGGCCATTGATAACCGCCGCGGACAGACAATCGCTTATAGATCAGAACGAAGCCATCCGGTTCGCGGAACAAGGCTTTGATCCTGTCCCGTCTTCTTCCACAGAAAAGGAAGAGAGCACTGGACGATGGATCCATCTTAAGCTGGTCTTCGATAACGGTGCAGAGTCCGTCAATAGATTTCCTCATATCCGTGTAGCCACAGACAATGTAGATCTTCTCAAGTCCGGAAACATCGCCTAACATGAAAACTCCTGAAGCATGCGAAAAGTCCTGGTGAGCAGAACAGGATTTGAAAATCCGCAGGAATACTTGGCGCTTACCGTACAAAGAGCTGGCAAGTCAGTCGGACTTCGATCGATTCTAAAGGTTCGACTTATTTTACTTGACTTTGCAGACTATCTGATTTATTATACTCGTAAAGAAGTAACTTACGAGTTACTAACTCACGAGTATAATTATTGGAGGTGAGCAGATGAGTCAATTCTATTGCCGTGAGGATGAGCTGCGGAAACTGAATAAACGGTATGCAGGTGATAAGTTTGAGTGCATTGTCATCTACGGCAGACGGCGTGTTGGTAAAACGGCACTGATCAACGAGTTCTGCAAAGATAAGCCTACCATTTTCTTTTCTGCATTGAACACGACAGGAAAGGAAAATCTGGAAGCTCTCTCAAAGTCGATTATGAGTTTTGAGCGGCCGGATATGGAGTCTGCACCGGAGTTCAGGTCCTATGATGCAGCTTTGGATGAGCTGACAGCACTTTCAAAGGAAAAGAGGATTGTCTTTGTCATTGATGAGTATCCTTATCTTGCAAAAGCAAAACCAGCTATTTCAGCGATGCTGCAGCACATCATCGATCACAAATGGACAGAGTCCAAGATGTACCTGATTCTTTGCGGCTCCTCTATGAGCTTCATGGAGAGTCAGGTGCTTGGAAAGGAAAGTCCGTTGTATGGCAGACGTACTGGCCAGTTTAAGATTGAGCCGCTAGACTATAAAGAAACCGCTGTGTTCCACCCAAATCTGTCTGCAGAAGACAATTCCCTGATTTATGGGATCACGGGAGGAGTTCCCCACTATATCAATAAGTTGGATGTGCGAGATAGTGTGGATGAAGCTCTGTTGGATAATTTCTTTGACCGCTCCAGCTATCTGTATGAGGAACCGGGGAACTTACTGAAGCAGGAACTCCGGGAGCCGGCTATTTATAATGCAATCATTAAAGCGATTGCAGAAGGTGCTTCCCGAATGAACGATATCAAGATGAAGGTCGGCGAGGAAAACTCGGTCGTATCGAAGTACCTGAAAACGCTGATCGACCTTGGCATTGCGAAGAAAGAAACACCGATTACAGAAAAACCGGGTAAGAAAACCATCTATCTGCTGGCTGATAACTTCTTCCGTTTCTGGTATCGGTTTGTGCCAATCAATATGAGTGCCATTGACTCTGGCAGAATTGCAAAGACCTATCCACACGCTGTAAAGCAGTATCTTCCTGATTACATGGGTCTAATTTATGAGAAGATGTGTCAGGATTACCTGCTCTATTATTCGGATAGCCTTCCTATTGAGCTGAGTGAAATCGGCCAGTGGTGGGGGACAGACCCGAAGAAGAAAAAGCAGATACAGATTGATATCGTCGGAACTCCTGTTGAGGGCAAAGACTATATCATCGGTTCATGCAAATACCGGAATGAGAAAATCGGTGTGGATGAACTCGATTTGATTCGGGATTATGCCTCAGTTTTTGGAAAGGGCAACAACTATCACTACTATATCTTCTCGAAAGGCGGATTCACAGATGGACTTCTTCAGGCACAAGAGCGAGGTGAAGTTCGGCTGATAACGCTGGAAGACCTTTACAAGTAAAAATTCTAATCAACCCTGCTGGTGAAAGCTGGCAGGGTATTTTTAGTTTGCGCGCCATGGGCGCGCTCTAACGGGTGAAAGTCCCGAACACGCCTAGGCGACAAGGAAGTGTATAGCTGAACAGCAAGGGTGTCTATCGTAAGGTAGAATCTGAAGGAAGCTGTAAGCAAACTCTTGGTCTGACGGACAGAAATCACATATGAGGCTAGGTTCCGCTTGGTAAGTCTGCTAAATAAGACAAAGCCGTAAAGTTGCCGTTTGTAGGAACCGAGTAAATGTGGCGGATATATGAGAGGAAAGAGCGTGCACCTTAAGCGTGGAGGTCTCACAGAGGTTTCATTAGCCTAGTAACAACGAACTGTGAGAAGTCAGCCGAGCCCATAGTAGCGAAGAAGTCTCTGTAATGGAGATGGAGCGAAGGGGCGAACAATCAATAAGTTTGAGTATGTCTCGTATTGCAGAAATGACAACATCTGCCGTAACCAATCGGGAAAAGGGTGGTCAAATCAAGCGAGACGGAAAGGAAAGAACGCATGGACACAAGTAGTCTAATGAAGCAGATACTATCCAGCGATAATCTCAACAGAGCATATCTGCAAGTCGTACGAAATAAAGGTGCCGAGGGAGTGGACGGAATGAAGTACACAGAACTTAAAGAACATCTTGTAAAGGACGGCGAAATTATCAAGGAACAGTTGAGGACAAGAAAATATAAACCTCAACCAGTACGAAGAGTGGAGATACCAAAGCCAGACGGTGGTGTCAGAAACCTGGGAGTACCAACAGTAACAGACAGATTCATACAACAAGCCATTGCACAGGTCTTAACACCAATCTATGAGGAACAGTTCCATGACCATAGCTACGGATTCAGACCGAATAGATGTGCACAGCAAGCAATCCTAACAGCACTTGATATGATGAATGATGGTAAGCCATTTATCTTGAAGTGTCTGAGAAGACGGAAGCTGCCAAAAAGGCTGGACG
>OBVY01000105.1_pt1 | contig 110368 bp, 100 predicted proteins | sample 1538051 | NCBI WGS metagenome assembly OBVY01 (sample SAMEA2580017, study PRJEB22360) | human gut metagenome | biome: human gut; feature: human-associated habitat; material: faeces | place: Denmark | collected 2008/2010 | reverse complement strand
AAGTGTAAGAGATGTAGAAAGATTCTTGTATGTTGTTTTGAAGGTATATCCTTTACAAATAAGGCCCGGTGGCTCAGCTGGTTAGAGCGCCGCCCTGTCACGGCGGAGGTCGTGGGTTCGATTCCCATCCGGGTCGCTTTATTTTTTGAATATTTGGGATCATAGCTCAGCTGGGAGAGCATCTGCCTTACAAGCAGAGGGTCATAGGTTCGAGTCCTATTGGTCCCACTTTTTAATTTAATAACTATGCCGTTGTGGCTCAATTGGCAGAGCAGCTGATTTGTAATCAGCAGGTTACCGGTTCAAGTCCGGTCAACGGCTTCACACCTGGTCATAATTATGTTATGATTTAGGTGTTTAAAATATATATGGTTGGATTCCCGAGTGGCCAAAGGGGGCAGACTGTAAATCTGTTGGCACCGCCTTCGAAGGTTCGAATCCTTCTCCAACCACTTAATTTTTATCGCGGGATGGAGCAGTCTGGTAGCTCGTCGGGCTCATAACCCGAAGGTCGTTGGTTCAAATCCGGCTCCCGCAATTTTTTATTTTAATAATTAGTATGCCCAGATAGCTCAGTCGGTAGAGCAGAGGACTGAAAATCCTCGTGTCGCTGGTTCGATTCCGGCTCTGGGCATCTTTTTTATTTTATAAAGAAATTCAAAGAGTTAACTTTCAGAAAGAATGAAAAAACCGAAAGTTGACTCTTTTTTTTAATTCCTATTCAATAGGAATTAAGTATGATATAATAAAAATGAAAAAATATGTTTACAAAGGGATAAAAAATGACATCAATTTATAATAAGTTGAAACAACTACAATACAAAGAAGATTATCCTTTTCACATGCCAGGACATAAAAGAAATTTAAAGATCGATCCATTATTAGATGCGATTTCCAAAATTGATATTACAGAGATCACAGGATTTGATGATCTTCACCATCCAGAAGAAATGATTAGAGAATTGATGGATGATTTAAAACAGATTTATGGAACAAAAGAGAGTTATCTACTGGTAAACAGCAGTACTGCGGGGAATTTAGCTGCAATAGCTGCATTGTGTAATATTGGAGATAAGATACTGGTTGCGAGAAACTGTCATAAGTCAGTCTATCACGCGATAGAATTGTTGGGACTTGATCCAATCTATATTTATCCAGAGATTGATGAATATGGAATCTGTAAAGGCATTACGAAGGAACAGATAGAAAATATCATAACAAAAGAAACTTCAATTAAGGCAATGGTCCTTGTTTCACCAACATATGAAGGAAGAGTATCAGATATCGAAGGAATATCAGATGTTCTGCATCGAAATAATATACCATTGATCGTAGATGAAGCTCATGGGGCTCATTTTATTTATCATGAGACATTTCCAGAGAGTGCGGCAAATAGCGGAGCAGACATTGTGATACAAAGTCTGCACAAGACATTGCCCGCATTTACGCAAACGGGATTACTTCATTTGTGCACAGATTGTGTCACAAGAGAAATGATGCAAAAGAAATTGTCAATATTTCAGAGCAGCAGCCCATCCTATGTGTTGATAGCATCAATTGAACAATGTATCCACATATGTAATGAAAATCGTGGATATTTTCAACAATACTACGAGAAATTGTGGATACTACGTGAAAAACTAGAAGAATTAAAATATATCAAACTGGTACCAACGGATGATATTGGAAAACTTGTGTTTTCGGTAAAAGACACGACAATATCTGGAGAAGAACTATTTGAGATTTTAAGAGACAACTATCATTTAGAGATGGAAATGTCAGAACTTTATTATGTGATCGCAATGACAAGTGTGTGCGATACACAAGAAGGGTACGATAGATTGTATCAGGCATTAAAAGAGATCGACAGTGAGATCACAAAAAAGAATACAGAGTATTTATTTTTGGAAAATGATTTTCATCAAAATAAAAAGATGTTAAAACCAGAAGAAGCTGCAACAAAAGATCGAATACAGATTGATTATGATGATGCAAAAGATGAGATTGCAGCGGAATTTATTTTTTTGTATCCACCAGGAATTCCACTTGTTGTGCCTGGAGAAGTGATCGATAAGTATGTGATTGATAAGATCAGACAGTATGAGCAATATAATATGAAAGTGATAGGACTGAATGATCATAAAATATATATAATAAATAGATGAGAGGATATAAATATGGGATTATTTTTGACCGTTGAAGGACCAGATGGAGCTGGAAAAACAACACAAATAGAATTACTAAGAGACTACTTATCTGACAAAGGTTATGATATAATAGTATGTAGAGAACCTGGCGGAACACCGATCAGTGAGGCTGTAAGAAATGTGATCCTTAACAAAGAATTTACTGAGATGGGACATATGACGGAATTACTGCTTTACGCAGCTGCCAGAGCTCAATTGATCGAAGAAGTCATTCGTCCGGCATTAGAAGATGGAAAGATCGTAATCTGTGATCGATTTGTGGAATCATCTGCAGTCTATCAGGGAATTGCCAGAGGAATGGGAATTGATCTTGTTTACAAAGTAAATCAATTTGCAATCGGAGATACGATGCCAGATTTGACGATTATGATCGATCTGGATGCAGAAGCTGGTATTTCAAGAAAGAAAAAACAGGCAGAGCTGGACCGAATGGAAAGCGAGACAATTGATTTTCATAAGAAGGTTGTTGAAGGATACAGACAACTTGCGAGCCTGCATCCAGATAGAATCTATACTGTTGACGGAAGTCTGACGATCGAAGAGATTCATCAGAAGATTGTTTCACAGGTCAACAAAAAATTTCATGGTAAAGGGTGATGTAGTATGAAGAGTTTTGATGCAATTATAGGACATAAAAAAATAATTTCTCATTTTGAAGAAGCAATCAAGACGGGAAAAGTTTCCCATGCCTATTTATTAAGTGGCGAAGATGGAAGCGGAAAGATGATGATCGCAAAGGCAGTTGCGAAGGCACTTCTGTGCGAACACAAAGATGGATGTGGAGAATGTGCAGCATGTAAGCAGGTGGATTCATTAAATCATCCAGATGTCATTTATATTACTCATGAAAAGTATGAAATCAGAGTTGATGATATTCGAAAAGGGATCAATGAGACGATCGATATTAAACCGTATAGCGGAGATTATAAGATTTATATCATTGATGATGCGGATAGAATGAATGCAGGAGCGCAGAATGCCTTATTAAAGACATTAGAAGAACCACCTGCATATGCAGTGATTCTTCTATTAACAAACAATAAGGATAGATTGTTAGATACGATCCTCTCAAGATGTGTGTCCATGACATTAGGAAGTGTCAGAGAAAGCGAAATTGAAGATTATCTAAAAGCCAATACAGGGGCAAGTCATGCAGATATCGCATTTGCAGCAGCATTTTCACTTGGGAATATTGGACGTGCATTGCATGTACTGGATACAGAAGAATTTAAAGATATGCTGAATGATACAATGAACGTGATCACTCATATGAAGAGTATGGAGATTTATGAAGTTGTATCGTATGCGAAGAGTCTGACAAAATATAAGAATGAGATTTATGATTTCCTTGATATCATTATGGTATGGTATCGAGATATGCTGATCCTTAAGACAACAGGGTCTTTAAATCAACTTGTATTTAAAGATAAATACCGTCAGCTAAAAGATCAGGAGATTTATATTTCATTTGAGGGAATCAGTCATATTCTTGATGAAGTAGAAAAGGCTAGAAGGCGACTGATCGCGAATGTTAATTTTGAAGTGGCAATCGAAATGCTGCTTGTGACGATAAAGGAGAATGGTAAAGTATGGTAGAAGTAATTGGAGTGCGATTTCGTACTGCAGGAAAGATATATTTCTTTAATCCAAAGGAATTTCAGGTAAAGTCAGGAGACCACGTGATCGTGGAAACTGCCAGAGGAATTGAATTTGGATCAGTCGTTTCTGAGAGAAGACAGGTAAAGGAAAAATGCATCGGAGATGAATTAAAACCTGTTTTAAGAATCGCAACCAAAGAAGATGAAGAAAGGGCAGCGAAGAATAGAGAGAAAGAAAAAGAAGCATATAAGATCTGCCTTGATAAGATCAAGGAGCATGAGCTTGATATGAAGCTTGTATCAACAGAATATACATTTGATAATAATAAAGTATTATTTTACTTTACGGCAGATGGACGAGTTGATTTTCGTGAACTTGTAAAGGATCTGGCAGCAGTGTTCAGGACAAGAATTGAATTACGACAGATCGGCGTCAGAGATGAAGCCAAGATGCTTGGTGGTATGGGAATCTGTGGAAGAAAATTATGCTGTAATACATTTTTATCTGAGTTTGCACCTGTTTCTATCAAGATGGCCAAAGAGCAGAATCTGTCACTGAATCCGACAAAGATTTCAGGAGTCTGCGGAAGATTGATGTGCTGTCTTAAGAATGAACAGGAAACATATGAGTATTTAAACAGTAAGCTTCCAAATGTTGGTGAGAAATTAAAGACAAAAGATGGCGTAGTTGGAGAAGTTCAGAGAGTAGATGTACTTCGACAGAAGGTAAAACTGATCGTGGAAGATGAGAATGGAGATAAAGAAATCCAGGAATATAAGATTGATGATCTTCTGATGAGAAAGAAAAAGCCACAAGGATGTCAGGGGTGCAGCAAAGGATGCAATAATAAGAATCAAGGATGTAATAAAGGACATGGAAAGAGAAAGAATTGATGATCTTGGGATCAATGGTTATCAGATCATCCAGAAAGAACAGGGATTTTGTTTTGGAATGGATGCGGTTCTTTTATCAGATTTTGCACAAGTTAAGAATGGTGGGAGAGTTCTAGACCTCGGTACGGGGACTGGAATCCTCCCAATTTTGATGGAGGCAAAGACGAAGGCTGTTCATCTTACAGGGCTTGAAATACAGCCAGAGATGGCGGAGATGGCGGCAAGAAGTGTCAAATTAAATCATTTAGAAGATAAGATAGAGATCGTAGAGGGTGATATCAAAGAGGCTTCTGCGATTTTTTCGCATGATAGTTTTGACACGATCACATCAAATCCACCATATATGATTGGACAGCATGGACTTAAGAATCCGTCGGAGACGAAAGCAATCGCAAGACATGAGATACTTTGTACATTTGCGGATATCACGGCAGCAGCTAAAAAGCTTTTAAAGAATAAAGGAAAGCTGTTTCTGGTACACAGAACATTCAGATTGTCAGAGATTTTATGCCAGCTGTCTAAGGATGGATTAGAGCCAAAAAGAATCCGTTTTGTGCATCCATACATTGATAAAGAACCGAATATATTTTTATTAGAAGCAGTAAAAGGCGGAAAGTCAAGAATGACAGTTGAGCCTCCATTGATCGTTTATCAAAAAGAAGGAAAATACACAGAAGAAATTTATAAGATTTATGGAATGAATCCGGAGGAATAAGCATGAGTGGAACATTATATTTGTGTGCGACACCGATTGGTAATCTGGAAGACATTACTTTTCGTGTGATAAACACATTAAAAGAAGTTGATTTGATCGCAGCGGAAGACACAAGGCACAGTATCAAATTATTAAATCATTTTGAAATTAAGACAAAGATGACAAGTTATCATGAGTATAATCGTGTGGAGAAAGCAAAAGTTCTTGTAAAGCAGTTGCAGGAAGGAAAAGATATCGCACTCATTACAGATGCTGGGACACCGGGAATTTCAGATCCAGGAGAAGAATTGGTAAGACAGTGCCATGAAGCAGGAATCACAGTTACTGCATTACCGGGAGCATGTGCGTTGATCAATGCACTGATCATCTCTGGGCAGCCAACAAGAAGATTTTGTTTTGAAGCATTTCTTCCATCAGATAAAAAAGAAAGAAAACAGATTCTTGATTCTCTGGAAAATGAGACAAGATCTATTATCATTTATGAAGCACCACATCGTTTAGTAAGGACTTTGGAAGAACTACATGAAGTGCTCGGAGACAGATCCATGACATTATGCAGAGAACTCACAAAGAAGCATGAGAGCGTTTTTAAATCAACGCTTGGGGAAATCCTTGCCTATCATAGAGAAAATCCGCCAAAAGGCGAATGTGTGATGATCATAGAAGGAAAATCATTTCAAGAATTAAAAGAACAGAGTCAGGAAGAATTTCTAAAGATTCCATTGTCAGAGCATATGAACCGTTATATGGATCAGGGATATTCAAAGAAAGAAGCGATGAAACTGGTAGCCAAAGATCGAGGTGTTGGTAAGAGAGAGATTTATCAGCAGTTGTTGGAAGAGGAATAAAAATATATCAACAAAAAAGGTATGGGAAAATAATATCAATTCCCATACCTTTTGTTTGTCTTTATTGAAATGATCCAAAAAATTACGCTTCAGTAATTTCGAATCCAGCAAGTTTAGCTAATTCAATGATAGATTTTCTTGAGACTTTCTTTCCTTTGTAGTCAATCAGATCATCCATATCTTCTCCAGTAAAAATATCTGCAGGATTATATTTCTTTAAAATAATCTTATCGTCATCTACAAATATTTCAAGAGGATCGCGTTCGTTCACATCAAAGTTACGACGTAATTCGATCGGTAAAGTAATTCTTCCAAGTTCGTCAAGCCTTCTTACAATGCCTGTACTTTTCATGTGTAAACCTCCTTAATGTCTTACAATCATTTTATATCTTAAACCATAGCATACCAAAATCTGGTTGTCAATTCATTTGTTTACTTATAAACTAGAGAATAAATAAGTATAATTAACAGATTTCAGCACCTGCTGGCATATCTTTATCTGGTGTTACAAGAGCTAATTCACCCTTATCATTTTCAGCACAAAGTAACATTCCTTCAGAGAGAACTCCTGCTAATTTGGCTGGTTTTAAGTTCACAAGTACCATAACTTTCTTACCGACCATATCTTCTGGTTTATAATAAGCTTTGATACCAGAAACAATCTGTTTTACCTGGCTTCCGATCTTAACCTGAGAGCAAAGAAGTTTCTTGGATTTCTTCACTTCTTCACAGGCAAGGATCTCACCAACCTGGAACTGCATCTTAGTGAAATCATCAAAAGTGATCTCATCTTTTGGTTCAATGTCGATGACAGTATCTTCTTCTACAGCAGCGTTTGCAGCTTTGACAGAAGCAGCCTGTTTCTCCATTAAGACTTTGGCTTTTTCCATAACTTCTTTCTCATCTAATCTTGCAAATAAGATCTGAGGTTTTTCAGTTACTTTTGTACCACTCTTGTAGTTTCCAAATGTTGCAAGGTTATCAAATTCAACCATAGATGTATTTAACTGAGCAAAGATCTTCTCAGATGTCTCAGGCATATATGGTGATAATAAAGATGCACCAATTGTGATTCCTTCAACAAGGTTGTATAAAACAGTAGCCAGACGGTCTTTTGAAGCTTCGTCTTTTGCTAATACCCAAGGCATAGTCTCATCAATATAACGGTTGCAGCGACGGAATAAGTTAAAGATCTCAGTCATTGAATCTGCAACACGAAGGTCAGCCATCTTCTCAGCAACTTTATCTCTTGTACCTGTCACAACGGCTTTCAGATCATCATCATAATCTCCTACAACACCCTTGTCTTCTACGATTCCTCCAAAATATTTGTTGGACATAGAAATCGTACGGTTTACAAGGTTACCAAGAATATTTGCAAGGTCAGAGTTCATACGCTCGATCATCAATTCCCATGAGATCACACCATCACGTTCGAAAGGCATTTCATGAAGAACGAAATAACGCACTGCGTCAACTCCGAAGAAGTCAACCAGATCATCTGCGTATAAAACGTTACCTTTGGACTTACTCATCTTACCATCGCCCTGAAGCAGCCAAGGATGTCCAAATACCTGTTTAGGAAGTGGAAGATCTAGTGCCATCAGGATGATTGGCCAGTAAATTGTATGAAAACGGATGATATCTTTACCGATCAGGTGAAGATCTGCAGGCCAGAACTTGTTAAACTTGTCTGAACTGTTTCCATCACAGTCATAACCGATACCTGTGATATAGTTTGTTAATGCATCTAACCATACATAAACGATGTGTCCTTCATCAAAGTCAACTGGGATTCCCCATGAAAATGATGTTCTTGAAACACACAGATCCTGAAGTCCAGGAAGAAGGAAGTTGTTCATCATCTCATTCTTACGGGATTCTGGCTGAATAAATTCAGGATGTGTATTGATGTGTTCAATCAGACGGTCTGCATATTTGCTTAATTTTAAGAAATAAGCTTCTTCTTTTGCAGGTTGTACTGGACGTCCGCAGTCAGGACATTTACCATCTACTAACTGGCTCTCTGTGAAGAAAGATTCACAAGGTGTACAGTATAAACCTTCGTATTCACCTTTGTAGATATCTCCCTGTTCATATAATTTCTTAAAAATCTTCTGAACCTGTTTCTCGTGATCTTCATCAGTTGTTCTGATAAAACGGTCATAAGAAGTGTTCATAAGATCCCAGATTCTCTTGATTTCTCCGGCAACATCATCAACGAATTCTTTTGGTGTTACCCCTTTTTCTTCTGCTTTTAATTCTACTTTCTGACCATGTTCGTCAGTTCCTGTCTGGAAAAATACGTCATAGCCTTCCATTCTTTTATATCGAGCAATACTGTCTGCCAGGATGATCTCATATGTGTTACCAATATGAGGTTTTCCGGAAGTATAAGTAATTGCAGTCGTAATATAATATGGTTTCTTACTCATAATGATCCTCCGATTTTCTGTTTCTATCCTTATAATTATAGTACATCTTGTGCGGATAGTCTATTTTTTTTCTTTAAAAAATAAGATATTAACAAGTGTTTATTTGGAGGTAGAAATGGAATTTGCAGGGAGATTGAAAAAGATCAGAATAAAGTTGATCATGATTGGAATTTGTCTGATATTTCTAGGAGGATATAGTCTGATCCAAGAATGGAAAGATCAAAAAAAGAATACAACAAAAAAAGTATTTGATCAGTATACGGATGCGTTTTTTAAAGAAAATATATCAACAAATGAGATCACGATGCATTTCTTTTTAGAAAATCCAGAAAAATATAGATTAGAACAACCAAAAAATCTTTATCCATCCATGAATCAGGGAAGTGTCTTGAATGAAAAAATTAAAATTTCAAAAGAAATTGAGAAGTTAAAAAAATTTAAACAAAAGGAATTGACGAAAAAACAGCAAAATACATATATGGTTTTGATGGATTATTTAAGAAGACAGAAAAATCTTTCGATGTATCCGTATTATGAAAGAATCCTTGGGAAAACATCTGGGCAGCAGGCACAGATTCTTCTGACATTAAGTGAATATCGTCTGAAAAATGAGAAAGATATCAAAAGCTATTTTCAATTATTGAAGGGACTGGATGGATATTTTGATTCACTGATCGAATACAGCAAGGAACAGGTAAAGAGAAATTTATTCCTATCTGATCAGTCTTTAAAAGAAGTATTGCAGCAGATTCAGAATGTCATAAAGCAAAAAGAAAACAATATGTTGGTTGCAACATTTAATTTAAGAATTGCAGATATTAAAGGAATTAATGCAGCTCAGAAAAAGAAATACTGCAGAGAAAATAAGAAATTGATCGGTACAAAGGTGCTGCCTGCTTATGAAAAATTATATTCCCATTTGCAGGCATTAAATGGAAATGGGAAAAATGAAAATGGTCTGTATTATTATAAAAATGGAAAAGAATATTATAAAGTATTGGTTGCACAGAAAACAGGATCAGATAAAACGATAGAAGAAATGATCGAAATCAGTGATCGATCCATTGAAAAATGCCTTCGAAAACTTATAAAATTGCAAAAAAAGTATCCAAATATCATAAATGAATATAGAAATCATAAAAAAAATATAAAAATTGTGCAAAATCCACAAAATATACTTAACAAACTAAGGCAAAAGATGGTAAAATATTATCCAAAGGCACCAAAAGTTAGCTGTAAAATAAAATATGTGCACAAAACCATGGAAGAATATACCAGTCCTGCGTTCTATATGGTACCAGAGATTGATTCTTACAAGGAGAATGTAATTTACATTAATAAGGCACAGACTGCAGAGTTATATCCAACTTTGGCACATGAAGGATACCCAGGACATTTATACCAGAATGTATATTATGCGGCAAGGAACGATGATCCAGTGCGCTATCTGCTTGATTATCCTGGATATTCAGAAGGATATGCAACGTATGTAGAAGTTTTTAGTTACAGTATGATGGATGCTGAAGGATATGGCGATATTTATCAACAGATGAATATGGAGATGTACGAGTACAATCTGGCACTTTGTTCAAGAGTTGATCTTGGAGTTCATTATGAAGGATGGAAGAAGAAAGATGTCAGGGCGTATTTAAGATCATTTGGAATGGATGATTCTCAGGCAGATGAATTATTTCAGATGATTATCGAGAATCCTGCAAATTATTTATCTTATTATATCGGTTATCAGGAGTTTCATGAGCTTTTGACTGATTATAAGAAAATGGCAGGGAATAAATACAGCTTAAAAGCGTACCACACAGAGATTTTAGATGCAGGCCCATGTAGTTTTGACATTTTGAGAAGACGCATCGAAAGCAACCTATGAATGGAGGAGTAACTTATGTCAACAAAAGCTTATTACACACATGAAGAAATCGGAAAAGGAAAGCCTGGATTTTCAAAAACAAGATCCATTATTGAAGCAGCATTCTATGGAAATAACGTTGTAGAAGTAAAAGATTTAAAGCAGGCTTATGAATTAGCAAAGAATTCGCCTGGAACGATCGTTACAGATATGCCAGTATATAAACCAGAAGCGATTGGTTTAGATGAGGGGGCCAAAGTTCTATTATTTAATGATGGATCAGTGACTGGACGCTGTGCAGCCGCAAGAAGAATTTCCAGTGAACCTGGTGTCGATATAAATGATCTGGATTTAAAATTAATGGATGCGATCTATGATACAAGATGGACAACAATGTACCATGCACAGGTATATATCGGATTAGATCCTGAATTTATGGTAAAAGCACATCTTTTAATTCCAGAAGGTGAAGAAAATATTTTATATTCCTGGATGTTAAATTTCCAGTATATGAATCCTGAATACAATGAAATGTATAAGAATTCACAGCCAGTTGCAGATGAGACAGATATCTATATTTTCTCAGATCCACAGTGGACACATGAAGAACATCCATTAGGATTAACATATTTTAATACAGACACAAACTGTGCTGCACTTCTTGGTATGAAATACTTTGGGGAACATAAGAAAGGTACATTAACAATTGCATGGGCGATCGCAAATCGTAACGGATATGCTTCCTGCCATGGTGGACAGAAAGAATTCAGATTAGATAATGGAGAGAAATTCGTAGCATCTTTCTTCGGATTATCAGGATCAGGAAAATCCACATTAACACATGCAACACATAATAATAAATACGAAGAGATTCAGGTTCTGCATGACGATGCATTTATCATCAATACAGAAACAGGTGCATCTATTGCAATGGAACCAACATATTTTGATAAAACAGCGGACTATCCAACAGGATGCCCAGATAATAAATACTTATTAACAGCACAGAATTGCTCTGCAACAAGAGATAGCGAAGGAAAAGTCGTTCTTGTCACAGAAGATATCCGTAACGGAAATGGTCGTGCGATCAAGTCCAAATTATGGTCACCAAACCGTGTAGATAAGATCAATGACCCAGTAAATGCAATCTTCTGGATCATGAAAGACCCAACAATCCCACCAATTGTTAAGATCAAAGGAGCTTCTTTAGCATCTGTTATGGGAGCAACACTTGCAACAAAACGAAGCAGTGCGGAACGTCTGGCACCTGGAGTAGATCCAAACCGTCTGGTTGTGGAACCATATGCAAATCCATTTAGAACATACCCTCTTGTAAATGACTACAAGAAGTTTAGAAAACTTGTAAAAGAAAGAAATGTAGACTGCTATATCATTAATACAGGAGATTTCATGGGTAAAGATATCAAACCTGCAACAACAATTTCCGCAATCGAGCAGGTTGTAGAAGGAACTGGAGAATTCAAACAGTGGGGACCATTTACAGATATCGAAGTGCTTGAGATGGAAGGATATGTTTCAGATTTCAATGATATGAATTATGTGGAAACATTAAAAGCAAGAATGACAGACAGACTGAACTTTGTCTTCGAAAAAGACGTAGAAGATGGTGGATACAATGCACTTCCTACACAAGCAAAAGAAGCTTTAGCAAAAGTTATTGGAGAAGCACACAATTTAGAAGTGGAAAATTCTAATAATTAAAGGTATAATACTCTTAAATCGTTGTTTAGGAGGTAAATTGATTGGATAAAGATCATTTAAATAATATGGTGGTAGACTTATTCCACGGAATTTCATATGAAGAAGAGAAAGCCGTGATCACAGATGAGTTTAAGGATATTTCGAACAAAGATCTGCATATTATTGATGCGATCGGAATCAAGAAACCGAAGAATATGTCAACGATTGCAGGAGATTTAAACATTACGGTTGGTACACTTACAACCGCTATCAATAACCTCTTGAAGAAAGGATATGTAAATCGCAAACGCGGAGAGAAAGATCGCAGAGTTGTTTATATATCTCTTTCTGAGAAGGGGAGGAAAGCATACAGTCATCACAGAGAATTTCATAAACGTATGATCCAGGGATTGCTTGATACGCTTAATGAGCAGGAACAGGATCTGTTGGTGAAGGTTATGCAGTATTTTCATGATTACTTTCGTGAACATATGTAAAATTTATTTGTTAGTTTGATAGCTGTAGTTTTTCTCAGATACCTAAAGTTTACAGGTATTAAATCCAATAAATCAAAACTCATAGTATGTATATTTTACGGTATTTGTTTATATTTTTAGATAATCAATGACTGAAAAATCTCTTATCAGATTCAGAAGATTAAAGTTTGTGATTCAGTGAAAGGTTTGAGTAGTGAAAATAAAAAATGGAGAAATAATAATGCTCAAAGTCAGTTAAGAAAAATTACAGACAAGAAAGGAAAACTTGAGTCATATCAAAGAAAGACAATTATTTACGGAAACGGATTCCATGCTCCAGAGCAGAGAATTGGAAAATATGAGTTTGAATTTTTATGGAAGTGGTAAGAATCATAGTGTTTTAAAATGCTTTGAATAAAATTATAAGAAAAAAGATCCAGATAATGCGCTTTTCTGGATCTTTTTTCTGTGTCACTTGGACATTATCTCATTTTTTCGAAGATAATATAACATATATTTATAAATATTTCAAGTATGCATAACTTAATGAATCAAAGTATGTGTGTTATCTAAAAAAATAAAGCAAAAATTCTTTATTTTCCTAAAATGATATCGTATCATAAAGATATTCATACAAACCAAGGAGGGAAAGGAATATGCTGCAATTAAATTACAAATTAACAGATGAAGACTACATAGAATTCAACGAATTTCATCAGTTAATTCATTCAGAAATAGGAAAAAGAAACCTGTTTTTTTTAAGATTAATCGGTCCAATGATCAGTATTCTAGCTATGATCATTTTCATACTAGCAAGAGCAGAAGTAATGTTAATTATTGGTGAAGCAATTGTATTATTCATTTTTTCTGTGGTGGATATATTACTAGCTAAAAAGATTATGAAAAGAGGGATTCGTAAGACAATTCTAAAAATGAAAGAAAAAGAAGGACTACCATTTGCAGAAGAAACAACATTAAATTTTACAGAAGATCAGATCATAGAGATAACAAAAGGTCAGGAAGTGAAAGTAGATTATAAAAAGGTAGAAGATGTTTGCGAAACAGAGAAAGCTTTTTATGTTTACATGAGCTCTGTACAAGCGATTATTATTCCGAAGAGAGTATTGGATCAGGATAAGGAAAAGAAATTGAGACAGATATTAAGTAAAAAGTAAAAGAAAATCATAAACTGGCACCATTAAAAATAAAAAAACTGGCTATTTTAAAAATACCAACAACACGATAAATTATAACACAATAAAGGAACGCAGCGTACTTAAAAACTATATATCATACAAGAAATCAGGAAGTGAGGAAAATAAAATGAAAGAAAATAAAGTACAGTTTATTGCAATAACAGCAATGGCAGTTGCATTAACTTATGTGTTTACAGCGTTTGTTAACGTAAGATTACCGATCGCAGCTAATGGAGGTCTGATTCATTTAGGAAATGTTCCTCTATTTATTATGGCAATTTTATTCGGTAAGAAAACAGGAGCTATCGCTGGTGGAGTTGGAATGGGATTATTTGATCTGTTGTCAGGATGGACAGCGTGGGCACCATTTACATTTATTATCGTAGGAATCATGGGATATGTTGTTGGAGCTATGACAGAGAAGCATGACCAGTATGGATGGAAAGTTGCAGCAATCTTTGCAGCATTTGTAATTAAGATCGTTGGATATTATATTGCAGAGATCATTCTTTATGGAAACTTTATTGCACCAATCAGTTCTGTTCCAGGAAATGTCGTACAGATTGCTGTAGCAGCAGTTGTTGTACTGATCGTGATCGAACCAATTGAGATTGCAGTTAAGAAAATTGGAATTACACAGTTCGCATAATAAAATGATATAATGATACCGGGATTGCCAAAGCATTTTCTATGCAGTGATCTCGGTATATTAGATTATAAAAATAAAAAAGAAAGTGAGTGACGGATATGAGTAAATACAAGATTATGACACCAGGACCTGTTCAGGTGCCAGAAAATGTAAGACTGGCGAGAAGCCTTTCTACAACGAATGCAGATTTGGATCCGCAATTCTATGATGAATACAAGGAAACCTGTGAGCTGATCAGTGAGCTGCTTCATACGAAGAATGAAACACTGATCCTAAGCGGAGAAGGAATCCTTGGTTTAGAGGCAGCATGTGCATCTATGACAGAGCCGGGAGATAGAGTTTTAATTCTTGATAATGGAATTTATGGAGCAGGATTTGCAGATTTTGTATCTATGTATGGTGGAACTCCTGTTATGTATACAAAAGATTATAAAAATGCATTTGATGTTGATGAATTAGATGCATATCTGAAGGAAGATCACGATTTTAAATATGCAACAGTTGTTCATTGTGATACTCCAAGTGGAATGTTAAATGACATTCATAAAATCTGTCCATTATTGAAATCCTATGGAATCATGACAGTTACAGATTCTGTTTCAGGAATGTTTGGAAATGAAGTCAATGTTGATAAAGCACAGATCGATATCTTATGTGGAGGATCTCAAAAAGCAGTTTCAGCGCCTCCAGGACTTACTTTCGTAACGATCAGTGATGAAGCTAAAAAAGCTATGGAAAATCGAAAAACACCAATCGCATCATTTTATTGTAATCTGACGATTTTCAAAGATTACTATAAAAATTTATGGTTCCCATATACAATGCCGATCAGCGATATCTATGGATTGAAAGCAGCGATGGATAATATTGCAGCGGATAAAGATCTGATCAAACGTCACGCCAGAATCGCCAATGCGACAAGAAAAGCCATTGAAGCATTTGGTCTAAAATTACATTTGGAAAGTGGATTTTCAGATACGGTTACAGTATTTGATGTACCAGAAGGAATGACAGCGGATGATATTCTGGAAAGAATGAGAGAAAAACATGGAATCATGTTGGCAGGTTCTTTCGGAGAATTGGCAGGAAAAGTCATTCGAATCGGGCATATGGGTGCAAGTGCAAATGTAGGAGATATGTTAGAAGTGATGTCTGGATTGGAAGAAACATTGAGATATCTTGGATGGAAATCAGAGAATAGTTTGTTGGGAGTGTTTTATACGGAATTATGATATTAGGACATACAATAAAAGATTATAAAAGAGAAAATCTGTTGCATGATGTGATCACAGGAATCATCATCATGGCAGTATCGATTCCAATTTCTATGGGATATTCCCAGATTGCCGGATTACCTGCGGTTTATGGGCTATATGGGTCTGTATTTCCAATCATTTTGTTTGCATTATTTTCTACATCTCCGCAGTTCATCTTTGGAGTGGATGCGGCACCAGCAGCGTTGGTTGGATCAGCACTTCTAGGGATGAATATACAAAGTGGTTCTAAAGAAGCACTTGCAGTTGTGCCAGTGATCACATTTTTTGTGGCATTGTGGCTGCTCGCATTTTATCTGATGCATGCAGGAAAACTTGTAAATTATATTTCAGCACCAGTTATGGGTGGATTTATTACAGGAATCTGTTCGACGATTATTTTGATGCAAGTGCCGAAATTAATGGGAGGAACAGCAGGAACTGGAGAATTATTAGAACTGTTAGAGCATATAGAAAAAACAGCAGAACAGATCAATCTTCCATCATTGATCTTAGGAATCCTATCATTAGTCATCTTGTTGGCAGCGAAAAAGATCATGCCGAAATTCCCAATGGCAGTTGTGATGATGGCAGCAGGGGCTGTTTTGACGCAGGTTCTGCCAATGAAAGAATGGGGAATTAAGACATTAGATGCCGTAGCACCAGGACTTCCAAAATGGAGTTTTCCAAATCTTATGTTAATTCCAATGGATGAAGTGGTGACGATCAGTTTGTCGGTAGCGGTCGTTATTATGGCGGAAACACTTCTTGCAGAGAATAATTTTGCACAGAAAAATGGATATCGTATCAATGATAATCAAGAATTACTAGCATTTGCAGTTGGAAATCTTGTGGCAGCATTGACTGGATGCTGTCCGATCAACGGATCTGTTTCAAGAACGGCGATGGGAGAACAATATCAGGGAAAAACACAGTTAATGAGTATTGTTGCAGGATTATCTATGATCCTACTACTGTTATTTGGAACAGGATTTATTGGATATCTGCCAGTTCCGGTATTGACGGCGATCGTAATTTCCGCACTTCTGGGAGCGACAGAATTTGAACTGGCGGTAAAACTGTGGAAAGTCAGCCGCACAGAATGTTTTATTTTCTGGGGTGCATTTATTGGGGTATTGTTACTTGGAACGATCAATGGTGTATTGATCGGAATTATCTTATCTTTTGCAGAAATGGTGATACGATCATCAAAACCAGCAAGTTGTTTTCTGGGAATTCAGCCAGGACATAAGCATTTTCGTGATTTAGCTGAGAGTCGTCAGATTCACGAGATTGAAGGTGTGTTGATCTATCGTTTCAGCAGCAATTTGTTTTTTGCCAATGCAGGAGTGTTGCAGCAGGATATTGAGCAGGAACTTGAACGCAGAGGAAATATCAAAGCAGTGATCCTTGATGCCAGCGGAATTGGAAGTATGGATATCACGGCAGCAGACCGCATTGAGATTCTTTATAAGTCATTGAAAGAGCAAGGAATAAGATTTTATATCACAGAGCATATCGCAGATTTAAATGAGCAGATGAGAAAGCTTGGAATCGGATATCTGATCGAAGAAGGATGTGTCAGAAGGACGATTTATATTGCGTTGAAAGATATGGGGATCAAACGTCCGTATCCATTAGAAGGCGGAGTTGATAATGAAGAACGCAGTGCATCAAGAAAGCGTGTAGATAATCGTATGCAGGAATTTGTCTGGGCATTTGGTTCTGACACGGAAGATCAGATTGAGAGGCAGATTACAAATCAGATTAAGCAGTTAAAGCAAAATGGAGATGTAGAAAAGCTGTTACATGGAAGCTGGTCACATATGGAAGCTTTTGACGAAGATGAATGGTTAGAACATCTGGAAGAACATCTAAAAGAAATCGTAAATATTTCTGGAAAAGATGAAAGAACTCTGGCGGCACGTTTTGAGGAACATCGAAGGGAAATTCATGAACGTATTATGAAAGAACATCCAGAACTTGCACAGAGATTTAAAGAGCGAAGACATCGTTTGGATGAACATTTGAAAGAACGACGGCCGGAAGTTTATGATCTGGTTGTCAGTTTGAGAGAATTAGAGAAACGAAAAGATATGGAATAAAAAAGATGAGTGCTATCAGTAGTAGATGCTGATAACACTCGTTTTTTGTGTATGCTGATTTTTATAATGCAATCTAAATTTATTTATGTCAAAATTATATCATAAATATATCGGGAAAAGTTAAAAATAAGAGATGAATACAGAAATAAAAGTACCAACAAAAACGGCAAGCAATGCCCCAGTCAATGTATATCGAATCTTTTTTATTCCAACCACAGAATAATACACGGATAATGTATAAAAACAAGTTTCTGTTGAACTAAGGATCACAGAAGACATAAATCCAGCCAAAGAATCCGCCCCGGAAGTTTTATAAATATCAAGCAGGAATCCAGTTGCAGCGGAAGAAGAAAAAAGTTTTGCAAAGATCACGGGTAAAACTTCTTTAGGAATCTTTAATAGTTTTCCTATAGGAGTCAGAAAACGAACAATCAGATCCAAGGCTCCAGAAGAACGAAAGATTTGAATCGCAAAAAACAAAGCGATCAGAGTTGGGGCAATCTCAAGAACAATTTTAAATCCATCCATGACACCTTCAAGAAAAGGGGTATAGATATCCTTACGCTTTAGGGTTCCATATAAAACAAGTGTAAATATGAATAAAGGAATGACAAGATTTGCAAGAAATGTGATCATCGTTTTCGGTCCTTCCATTTGATATAGATAACAGCAACGATCGTGGAACCTAAAGTAGCGATAAGTCCTGGAATTAAGATCTTAGATGGATTGATAGAGCCGTATTGGCTTCGGTAGGCAATGATATTGATCGGAATCAATTGCAGAGATGATATATTAAGAATTAGGAACGAACACATTTCATTTGTTGCGGTGTTTTTGTTAGGGTTATCTTTTTGTAATTCTTCCATAGCTTTTAATCCGGAAGGAGTTGCAGCCCAACCAAGACCTAATATATTTGCGACAATATTTGTACTGATATATTCTTTCGCTTTTTGATTCTTCAGATTTGGAAATAAAAAAGTCAGAAAAGGGGTTAACAGCTTTTGAAGTTGTGTAGTAATTCCAAGAGACAGTGCAATGTTCATGAGTCCAGACCATAACCCAACAATTCCAAACATTAGAATACAGAGTTCCACAGCCTCTTTGGAAGAAGAAAGAATGGTATCAGAAAGTGTTGTGATCTTTCCATTAAAACTGCTGACAATGAGTCCTGCAAGAATCATAAAACACCAGATCTTATTCATCATAAAATATACCCCAAAACCCCTTTATCATAAGATATTCAAAAAAATGAAAAAAATTCAAAAAAACACTTGCAATTTATAAAAAGTGGTGGTATAGTATTATTTGTCGCTGAGGAAAACACAACACAGCGAACAAGATATGCGGGTGTAGTTCAATGGTAGAACTCCAGCCTTCCAAGCTGATCACGTGGGTTCGATTCCCATCACCCGCTTGGTATTTATTTAAGGATATATTCGAGAGGATATATCCTTTTTTTCATTTTACAGGAAAGAACTATAAACAATAGCTAGATATGAGGGAAAATATGATAGAAGAAGAAAAGAATCAGTTTGCAGTTCTGATCGATGCAGATAATATCAGTCCTAAATACGCACCGATCATTTTTCAGGAGCTGGAAGCCTACGGATTTCCGTCTTGTCGAAGAATTTATGGGAACTGGTCCAAAGCAAATGGATGGAATGAAGAGTTGTTATTAGAATATTCTATTATTCCTGTGCAACAATTTTCTTATACTTCAGGTAAAAATGCAACAGACATGGCAATGGTCATTGATGCAATGGATCTGTTATATGGAAAGAAAGTAGACGGATTCTGCATTGTTACGAGTGACAGTGATTTTACAAGACTTGCAATGAGACTTCGAGAAGAACATATGTATGTGATCGGAATGGGAGAATCAAAGACACCTGTGGCACTGACAAGAGCATGTAATAAATTTATCCATCTAAATCTGATTTATGAAGCGGACAGAGGTAAAGAAGAGGATATGGAAAGTGATGAAATAGAGAATGTTACATCACTGGATGAGATTTCATATACGATTGCAGATATTATCAGTGAAAATGGGAATGCACCAGTAGATTTAGGGAAGATTGGAAATCGATTAAATGCAAAATATTCAGATTTTGATGTGCGAAATTATGGATATACAAAGTTGAGTGTTTTAATTGATGAAGAGATGGATAATTTTATGCTTGTGCAGGAAGATACAAACTGTTATGTTGAATTTAAAGAACTGACAAGCAGAGAAACGATTGAAGAAGAAGTAATTCATTTTGTAAAGAAAAATGGTGGATCTTTAGATAATCTTTCTGCGGTAACGTTAGAATTAAAAGATAAACACAGCGGATTTAATATCAAAGACTATGGTTACAGCCGTATGTCAAGTTTCTTACGAAGCATCCGTTGTCTTACGGTCAACGGAAATACAGTCAGATTAAAGAAACGAAGAGAAAAGGGAGAGAGACGATGATATTTGATACACATGCACATTATGATGACAAACAGTTTGATCAAGACAGAGAAGAATTGTTAGCATCTATGAAGGACAATGGAATCGGAACGATCGTTGATGTAGGATCGAATATGGAAACGTCTACATGGATCGTAGAAGCAGTGACACGATATCCGATGATGTATGGAGCAGTCGGCGTTCATCCAAGTGATACGGCAGAGTTGAAAGAGTCAGATATCGATACACTAAAGAAATATGCAGCAATGGATCGAATTCTTGCGATCGGAGAGATCGGGCTTGATTATTACTGGGATGAACCAGAACGCAGCATTCAGAAGAAATGGTTTGAAGCACAGATCGAACTTGCAAGAGATGTAAAATTACCGATCATTATTCATAGCAGGGACGCAGCAAAGGATACTTATGATATAATGAAAGCGTTACATGCAGAAGAAATCGGCGGGGTGGTTCACTGTTTTTCTTATTCAAAAGAGATGGCAAGGCAATTCCTTGATATGGGATTTTATATTGGAATCGGTGGCGTTGTAACATTTAAGAATGCAAAGACATTAAAGGAAGTTGCAGCTTATACACCGTTAGACAGAATCGTATTAGAGACAGACTGCCCATATCTGTCACCAGAACCCAATAGAGGCAAGAGAAATTCTTCACTAAATTTAAATTATGTAGCAGAAGCGCTCAGTCAGATCAAAGGGATCAACAAGGAAGAACTGATCGCAGTCACTGAAGAAAATGCAAGACAATTGTATCGTATGAAAGAGGTATAAAGAGTGAAACTTGGAAATCCAAAAAATACAATAGAAGTAATTCAGAAATATGATTTTGATTTTCAGAAAAAGTTTGGACAGAACTTTCTGATTGATGAACGTGTTCTTGAGAAGATTATTTCTGCAGCAGAAGTGAACAAAGATGATTTCGTGTTAGAGATCGGACCAGGAATTGGAACAATGACACAGTATCTTGCAGAAAATGCGAGAGAGGTCATGGCAGTTGAGATTGATAAGAATCTGATTCCGATTCTTTCAGACACATTAAGTGCATATGATAACGTGTCCATTTTGAATGCAGATATTTTGAAAGTCGATATTGCAAAGATCGTAGAAGAGAAAAATGGTGGGAAACCAGTGAAGGTTGTGGCGAATCTCCCATATTACATTACAACCCCGATCATCATGGGATTGTTTGAAAGTCATGTGCCGATCGACAGTATTACTGTCATGGTACAGAAAGAAGTTGCAGACCGTATGCAGTCAGGTCCGGGAACAAAAGACTATGGTGCATTATCACTCGCAGTGCAGTACTATGCAGAACCATATGTGGTAGCGAATGTGCCGCCAAACTGTTTTATGCCAAGACCAAAAGTTGGATCTGCAGTCATCCGTCTTACGAAATACAAAGACGCACCGATCAAGGTTACAAATGAGAAATTATTATTCCAGTTAATTCGTGCATCTTTTAACCAGAGAAGAAAAACTCTCCAGAATGGAATTAAAAATTTCGGAGGCTTAAACTTCTCCAAAGAACAGGTAGCACAGGCATTAGAAGAGATGGAATTACCTGCATCTGTTCGTGGAGAAGCATTAACCTTAGAACAGTTTGCACAGTTAAGTAACATCTTAGACCGGTAAGATAAAATAACCAAAATTTCCAGTTTTATGTGGTTTTAGCGGCACCGTGATAAAAGTCTTAAAACCAAATAAACGGGAGATAAAAGCTTTTTCGTTATCAAAGATTCCAGGAATTCCAAGATAACGTTGGCCGCTGTCTTGATCTTTCGCGAGCATTAAGTGGCCGAAATTCCCATAATTTAAAAGGAGAAAACCATTTGTCTTTATGTTGTCATCAAGATCAGGAATCTGATCAAGATCTTCTAGTCCGATCTTAATGCTAGGATCAAGGCTATAAGAAGGAGGCATGGGCAAGGTGGGATACTCCTTCCAGTCGAAGTCCTTTGGTGGATTTGGATGTGTGAATTCTTTCGCATCCTTTTCTAATTGAAGGGCTTCAATGTATTCTGAGAGACTGGATGTAGGAGAAGCTTCAGTTTCAGAAAGTGTTTCGGTTTCAGGCGAAGGTTCTGGAGGTACCGTTTTTTCAGTATTCTCATTTTTATTTTCAGCAGACTCCACAGGTACAAAACTTCGTATAATGATCGGATGATCTTTCCACTGCGATCCAAAGAAATGATCATTCGAATAATACAGCAAGAATCCATCCATTTTATCAAAATCATCGATCAAAGGATATGTGTTTTTAAATTCAATGATCGCATCAGTTCGCTTGACCGTATCAAGATAAATCCCATTCATAGCACCCTGATGAAAATAATAAAAATAAATTTTGTATTCCAATGCCTGATCATTTGTTTTTACATGAAAATAAACCCTCAGACGGTTTTGGCGTTTTTCTATTTTGGCAAAACCGACATTGGAACCCTTGATTCCATGGTGATATTCATACAGATAAGATACAATACGTTGATAATCTGACAATCGTGTACTCTCTTTTTGCTTCATTCTATGTTATAATAAAGAAAAATATGACATAGATATAAGGGGTAAGAGTAAGTGACACAAGAAGAAAAATACATGAAAGAAGCAATCAAACAAGCGAAGAAAGCGGCAGCGATCGGAGATGTTCCGATCGGATGTGTGATCGTTGAAGATGACAAGATCATTGCAAGAGCTTATAACCAGCGCAATAAGAAGAAGACAACATTGGCACATGCAGAACTTCTTGCGATTCAGAAAGCAAGTAAGAAAGTTAATGATTGGAGACTGGAAGATTGTACCATGTATATCACATTGGAACCATGCCAGATGTGCGCAGGAGCTATCGTACAGGCACGAATTCCCAAAGTTGTGATCGGAGCGATGAATCCAAAGGCGGGCTGTGCAGGATCTGTATTGAATATTTTACAGATTGACAAATTTAATCACCAAGTAGAGATAGAACGTGGTATATTAGAGGAAGAGTGCAGTCAGATGCTGTCTGATTTTTTTAAAGAATTAAGAAGAAGGAAGAAGGGGGACAAGGAACATGGAAAGGATTAAGAAGCTTATTGTAGTTATTTTATGTGTCGGCATGATAAGTTCTTTAAATATTTCTTTTATCTATGCCTCACAGTCTAATGGATATCATCCATTGAATATTAAGATTGAATCTCCAGATGTGCCCAAAACTGTAACACCAAAGAGGAATGCCAGATCATTGGATTCATATTACAGTTCATCAGAACTTGGACAGGTAACATCAGTGAAAGATCAGGGGAACACAGAATTATGCTGGGCGTTTGGGATTACATCGATGGGAGAGACTTCTCTGATCAAACAAGGAATCGCAAGTACGAATGTAGATTTTTCGGAGAAACATTTTGGATATTTTATGTACAATCGAAAAAACGATATATTAAATAATACCAAAGGGGACAAAACAAAAGTTTCAGGAGATTGGAGATATGCAGGCGGCAATTCACTGCTTGCAATGTTGTCGTTAACAGGATGGTATGGTCTTGCAAAAGAAAATATTGCACCATTTAATACAGGAAAATGGAGATTATCTGATTCTGTAGGACAAAAAGACAGTGCAATTCTGAAGAATGGATTTTTCCTTGGAGATACACCGCAAGCAGCGGTAGTAAAATCCTATATCATAGGATATGGTTCCGTAGTTATGGCGTACCATGCACCCGAAGAGACATGGGAAGAAACAGCCTATTACGGAAAGAATCATGAGGCATACAACTGCAATAGTGCCAGACAGACAGCAAATCATATTGTTGCGATCGTTGGATGGGATGATAGTTATAGCAGAGATAATTTTAACAGTGGATCCAGACCGTCCAGAGATGGAGCATGGATCGTAAAAAACAGTTGGGGAAATCAAGAAGGAAGTAACGGATATACCTATATTTCTTATGAAGATAAATCTCTTTGTGAATTTGTTGCAGGGCAATTTGTGAAAGCCTCAGAGTATAAATACAATTATTTCTATGATGGTTCAGCGAATCCTGGAATTTTAAAACTGAAAAAAGGACAAAAGTTCGCAAATGTATTTACAGCGAAAAAAGGAAGTGCAAAGAAGAAAGAACTGATCAAAGCAGTGAATCTGGTAACTTGGTCTGCAAATGTCAAATACAGTATACAGATTTATAGAAATCCTAAAGATGGAAGACCAACAAGTGGAACAAAGATGTTAAAACGTCCGGTAACAGGAACGATCAGAGAGGCCGGAACGCATACGATCGATCTTTCAAGAAAAGCAGAGGTTCTGAGAGGAGACAAGTTTGCAGTTGTAGTAAAATTAAGATCGTCTGGTAAGATTGGTTTTGATGAAAATGATGATTATCATTGGGTATCTTTTGTTAATAAAACAAAAAAAGGACAGAGTTATCTTTATGATCATAGAAAATGGAATGATCTGAACCCAGATCATGCAACGGTGCGTTTAAAGGCATATACAGTAATGCAGCCAGTAAACAAGATTCATTTGAGATATTGTAAGGCGGATTCTAAAAATAAGAATCCAAAGGGAATCGTATTATATTACAAAGGAAAGCATTTAAAAAAGAATAAAGATTACAAGATCGTCAAAAAAGAAGGTCACAAATATGTGATCGTAAAAGGAAGAGGAAGATATCGGGGAACGAAAAAAATTTATCTAAAAACCAAATAAGAATAACTATTGACCAAAAGAAAAGTATTTAGTATAATCAAATATGCATCTTGCAAAAGATGCCAAAGATAATCAAGTCATAAAGCTTCCGTGCTAGCCGGGGAGGTAGCGGCACCCTATTTCTGCAATCCGCTATAGCAGAGGTGATGGTTTGCTTCGGGCTGTTTTCTGTAGAGCTGCCCTCTACAAGTGGCGTTGATATCTGGGTCTCACGCAATAGGAATCCATGAACCGTGTCAGGTTGGGAACAAAGCAGCACTAAGTGGAACCTTCTATGTGCCGTGAGGGTGCCTGGGTTGAGTTAACTATAGAGGTAACGTCTGTGGAAGATAGCACAACGCATTCCGCACGGATTTTTTTTACCCATTTTTAGGTATTTAAGAACTTACTACTCGGATTGTATGCTATTGAATACAAAGTGAAACAGTGATAGAATAGGAATAGCAAACATGGTAAGGAGTGAGACATATGAGAGAATTAGAATTACCTGATGTACAAGATGTAATGCTTGAATACCGAAAGATCAAATTATTATATCGTTCTGCATTAAAAGAGATCGGAACGAAATTAGAGATATTAAATGATGAGTTTAAACTTGTGCACCAGTACAATCCGATTGAACATATCGAATCAAGATTAAAAACAGATGAGAGCATCACAAGAAAGCTGATACGTAAAGGAAAAGAGATCACAGTAGAGAATATCCAGAAATATATTGACGATATCGCTGGGGTCAGGGTTATTTGTTCTTTTACACCAGACATTTATCGAATCGTAGATATGATCTCATCACAAGATGATATAGAAGTACTAAAGACAAAGGATTATATGTTGAATCCCAAGGTCAATGGATACAGAAGCTATCATCTGATCGTAAGAGTACCAATCTTTTTATCTGACAGAGTGGTACCTACCAAAGTAGAGATTCAGATCAGAACAGTTGCAATGGACTTTTGGGCATCTCTGGAGCATAAGATTTATTATAAATACGAGGGCAATACACCAGAATACATTAAGAAAGAATTGAAGGAGTGTGCAGATCTTGTGACGTTTTTAGACAGCAAGATGTTGGCGATCAATGAAGAAGTGAGAAGTATTCGGGAAGAAAATAAAGAATAGGACATGCAATATTTTTTCTAAATGATCATAAGATATGATTGATAGAGAAAAAGGAGCAGGAAGATGGCAGACAGAGATGGTTTAGGAGATCTTCCATTATTTGATACTGAAGTAAGACCAGTTAGAGAATTTGTAGCACAGGAACAGAGGCAGGAAGACGATTATCAGTATATTACGAGAATGTATTCTGCACTGGCCAGACAGATTCTGGATCTGATCGAAGATATTTGTGATCAGATGGAATACGAGGGCAGCAGGATGTTTGATGAATATATGGATCGAACGATGCTGCTTGCTATGGTGGATAAGATTTATGATAAGATCGATCATCAAGAGAAGCAAGATTGTCAGAAGAAAGAACAATTATTATATCAGATGATCCTTTCGCTGCTTGGAGGAGAGATTTATCATAGAAGATGCCGTTATCGAAGAAAACGAAATATGTTTAAAGCATAAAAAGAAAGAGCCGGGAGAAATCCTGGTTTTTTCTTGTTTCATAGGGAATCACTATGAAATCCGCTGTAAAATGAAAAACATACATCTTAAACATTTCTTAAAAAGGTTGTATTCATATACAAAAACGGATAAAATGTACATTATAAGGCTTCACGGAATTAGGAAAAGGAGAAAGTAATGAAGCAAAGTAAAGTGATACAAATTTCAGTATTTGGAATTCTATTTTTAATTTCATTATTTATCTGGAATTATATGTTAGTTGGAAGAAATAACAAAGGGGTTACAGAAACTAGTCAAGCAACAATCCCTTTATTAACAGTGTCTGCAGATGGAAAGAATATTAACCAGTTGCATGGGTATCAGGGAAGTGTTGATGCATCCTTGATCCGTGACAGTATCACACCAATTTATGAGAATGAAGTAAAAGTAATGCTGACATATGCAAAATCTGACGTCAGTGTCGTGTCATATAAGATTTATGATACAGATAATAAAACAATCCTTGGAAATGGTGATACAGCATTTCATAAAGTCAAAGGAAAAAAGACGGCAAACATTAAGATTAAAGAACGTCTGGAAAATGGAAAAACATATCTAATGGAATTGTCAGTGAAACAAAATGACAAAACGATCCGTTATTTTACACGTGTGATTTATGGAACTAGTTTTCATTTAAAAGAATGTCTGGATTTTGCACAGAAATTCCATGATGCAGCATTGACAGAAGGTAATACAGAGTTTATCAGTCAGTATTTAGAAACGGCAGAGGGAACAACATCGAATAATCTGGCGAATGTTGACTTGAAATCGACACAGGAAGCGGTATCTTATGCAACATTAAAACCACAGGTTGAAAGTGTATATCCTGCAACCGTAAAAGAAATTTCTGAAAATGTAACGTCACTGGAGCTGAGATATATTCTTTCAGCAGAGAATACGGATGGAACAAAACAGTATTATCAGGCAACAGAATATTTCAGGGTTCGATATGCAAAGGACAGAATGTATCTGTTAAATTATGAACGTAATATGGAAGCATATATGCGATACGATACGATCGATCGTAGTAATAATCGTATTTTATTGGGAATCGGAAGCAGTCAGAAACAGTTGATCAGTAAAAATGGCGGAAAGAAAGCAGCATTCGTTGTCCAAGATGAATTGTGGTATTATGACTATCAGAAGTCCAACATGCACAAAGTATTTTCTTTTGAAGGAGAAGATTATCGTGACAGTCGCAACAACTATCAAAAGCATGCGATTCAGATTATGAAGATGAAGAATAATGGAGATATAGCATTCTTGGTTTATGGATATATGAATCGAGGAAAACATGAAGGAGAGAATGGTATTTCTGTTTATCAGTATACTGCGTCAGACCAGAAGATTGAGGAACTAGGCTTTATCCCAACACAGATTCAGTATGATATGATGAAAAATGACATTAAAAAAGGTGCATTTTTAAGTGGTAGCGGACAGTTTTATTTCTATTTGGATGGAGCGGTTTATCAGGTAGATCTTGACTCTGGAAAGAGTAAGATTCTGGCAAAGAACATTACAGATGATATGACAGTTATCTCTGAGAATGGAATGCTTGCATTGAATCAGTCAAAGAATAAGATGAAAGTTGTGGATCTTTCCACACAGAAAACAGAAGTGATCACATGTAAAGATGATCAGGTACTGCGTCCAATTGGATTCATAGAGAAAGATTTTATCTATGGAGTTGGAAATAAAAAAGAAGTTGTAAGGAATAAAGATGGTTCTTATATGTATCCATTGACAAATGTATATATAAGAAACAATAAAAAGATTGTAAAAGAGTATGGAGAAGATGGTACTTATATTACGAACACAAGTGTAGACGGAACAACGATCGCATTGACACATTCTAAGAAGAGTGGAAATGGATATAAGAAGATCAATGTAAGTTATATTCGTTACAAAGATAAACAGGAGAGTAAGGCAGTTTTAGAGTATGGGTATACAGGAACAAGATTGAATCAGTTATATCTTGCATTCCCGGATGATGTTTATATTCAGACAAGACCAAACTATCTTTCTACAAATGTTGAGGAACAGGAAGATGAGATAAAGATCAAATTTGCTGTAAATGATAATAAATATAGGGATGCATTTGTCTATACAGGCGGTAAGTTGTCAGGAATTTACAGTAATCTGAAAGAAGCTATCAAGGTCGCCAAGCAAGGTGGTGGAGTAGTTGTAAATTATCATCAGATGTATTTGTGGGAGAAAGGTGTTGCACAGAATTATGGAAAAGGATCTAATATCCCGATGATCAAAGCAAAGAATAAAGATGAGACAGATATTGCATGTATTCTGATGATGGCAAGATCAGAAGGAATTAAGATTTCCTATGATAAGATCAAGAAGATGTCAGGCAGCACATATGATAAATTATTTAAGGTGTTCAATAAGCGTGCAGTTAATTATTCTGACTGCAGCATGGATGATCTTGTTTATGCAATAAGTAAGGGAAGATCTTTCGTGGCACAGAGAAAGAATGGCACATATGTATTAGTTATGAGTTATAATCAGACGGATTTAAGATATTATGATCCGACAAATGGAAAGTCTGTAAAAGCAAATCGCAAGAAGCTTGAGAGTGAATTTAAACAAGCAGGAAGCGTTTATTACGGATATGCCAATTAGATTTTGTCTTTAGAGTGCGAACTATGTCGAGACAAAAATTTTAGTTATGATATATTTTATGTTAAAATTAAGATATATATCTGGAGATGATCCGGAAAATGAGAACAGTAAAAACAAACGAAAGGTGAAAGGAATATGGCTGAAGAAACAAAGGAAACAAAAAAGATTATTCCCGAAAGCAAGAAAAAGCATAAAAAGAAACATAAAAAGAAAAAAGTTCTTTTGAAAGTTTCTGTTGTCTTTTTGTTGTTGGTCGTAATCGGCTGGTTTACTTTTGGGGCAAAGGTTATGAAGCTTAGAAGTGAAGCCAAGAAACTCGTTGCTCAGTCGAGTGAGGAGACATTTAAGGCATCACAGACAAGTATTGTATATGACACCAACGGAAAACAGTTACTGAAGTTTAAAGGTGAAAAAGATGTATATTATCTGAAGTACAAGGAGCTTCCGGTTTATGTCATAGCTGCAGTAATTTCTGTCGAAGACAAAAATTTCTATAAACACAGCGGTGTGGATTACAAAGGAATCTCAAGAGCTGCAGTAAGTTATGTGGTACACAAAGGAAGGATCACACAGGGGGGAAGTACTCTGACGCAGCAGCTTGCGAAGACTGTCTTTTTGAATCGTCAGAAGACATGGAAGAGAAAAGTTAAAGAGATCTTTATGGCAGTAGAATTAGAGAGGAAATACTCCAAGGAGCAGATCCTTGAGTTCTATCTGAACAATGTTTATTATGCGAATGGTTATTATGGAATTCAGGCAGCAAGCCAAGGATATTTCCGTAAGGATGCGAAGAATCTGACAATGTCAGAAGCAGCATTTTTATCTGCGATTCCAAATAATCCAACAATCTATGATCCACGTACAAACAAAGAAAATACGATCAAGCGTAGAAATAAGATTCTAAAGGATATGTACGAGCAGAAACTGATCCGTAAAGACCAGTATGAAGAAGCAATCAGTGAAGAGATTAACGTAAAGAGTGCGCAGAAGAGTAAGACAGAGAAGAAGAATTACGTAGAAACATATGTCATTCATTGTGCGACAAAAGAGATTATGAAACAGAAGGGATTTGAATTCAAATATGATTTCAGTTCGACTTCTGAGAAGGAAAAATATCAGGAAGAATATGATAAGGTGTATGCAGAGTGTAAGAGGACCTTATACAGTGCAGGATATCATATTTATACATCCATTGATCCAGATGTCCAGAAACAACTGCAGAGCAGTGTAGACAATGCATTGTCTGGATATACAGAGAAAGATAAGAATGGCATTTATAAGACACAGGCATCTGGAACATGTATTGATAATGATACTGGAAAGGTTGTAGCGATCGTCGGTGGACGTGAACAGAAGAATATCGGTTATACATTAAACCGTGCGTTCCAGAGTCCAAGACAGCCAGGTAGTGCGATCAAGCCATTGCTTGTATATGCACCAGCTTTAGAACATGGATGGTCTGCAGGATCAACGGTGAATGATTCGCCGATGTCAACGAAAGATAAGAATCGTGTAAGAAACTCTCATGGTTCTTATTCTGGACAGATCTCACTTCGAAGAGCCGTTCAGAAATCAAGTAACGTTGCAACAATGCGGATCTATGAGCAGTTGACACCAAAGACCTGTTTAAAATATCTGGAAGAGATGAATTTTAAATATCTAACAGATTCTGATTATAAGTATTATACGACATGTATTGGTGGTTTCACGAAAGGAACAACATCAGAAGAGATGGCAGCGGGATATGCTACATTGAAGAACGATGGTGTGTATAGAGAACCAACGTGTATTTCTAAGATCACAACTTCTGATGGAGATGAAGTGATGTCATCTTCTACAAAGAAGAGAAGAGTATATTCCACAAATGCAGCAAATGCAATGACAGATGTACTGAAGAGTGTTGTCACAGGTGGAACGGGTGTTGGTGCGAAGGTACCGAATGTTGATACTGCCGGTAAGACAGGTACAACAAGCCTGAATAAAGATGGATGGTTTTGTGGATACACACCTTACTATACAACAGCAGTATGGGTAGGAAGAGATGATAACAGGATTATGGAATCGTTAAGTGGAGCATCTTATCCAAAATCCATCTGGAGTAATTTCATGAATGCGATTCATTCAGAATACTCTTCTACAGATTCTATGGGTGGAAGTTATACAGATTATCAGGGAGAGACTACACAGCAGACAGGAACACAGGCAACAACAGCGACAGAGAGCAGCACAAAGGGCACAGAAGCAACTACAGCAGCACCTACGACAGCAGCACCTACAACGGCAGCGCCTACAACAGCGGCTCCTACAACGGCAGCACAACAGACAGAAGAACAGCCAGCAGAGAATCAGTAAAAAGAATATTGAGATAATTAAAAATCACAGGTAATTCAATACCTGTGATTTTTGTGTATAAGAAAATTCTGCAAAAAAAAGACTCCGCCATAAGACGAAGTCTTTATCTATATATTACATATTCTTTTTTTCAAGATATTCTTTGATACGTTCTGTTGGGTTTAACAGATCACTGATTGATGCATCATGATTTAATGTATCAATTAATAGTGCAACGTATTTGGATACGTCAGAAGATGCATACCAGTCACGAGATAATAATTCAGGTGTCTGATAAGTAAGATTAGTTGTGATAACCTTCTCAATAATACCTTCTTCAACTGCACGGTCAAATACTTCTAATCCGTTTGTAAATAAACCAAATGTAGATAAGCAGAATACACGACGGGCATTTCTGCGTTTTAATTCTTTGGCTACGTCGATCATACTTTCTCCAGAAGAGATCATGTCGTCGATGATCAGAACATCCTTACCATCTAAGGAGTCACCAAGAAATTCATGTGCAACGATAGGATTACGTCCGTCAATGACAGTAGAATAGTCACGGCGTTTGTAGAACATACCAACATCAACACCAACAACGTTTGCCATGTAGATCGCACGCTGCATAGCACCTTCATCTGGGCTGATAACCATTAAGTGGTCGTTGTCAAAGTGAACATCATCACACTGTTCAACTAATGATTTTACAAACTGATAAGTAGGCTGGATGTTATCAAATCCACTGATAGGGATTGCATTCTGTACACGAGGGTCATGTGCATCGAAAGTTAGGATATTATCAACACCAAGGCTGATCAGTTCCTGAAGCATAACTGCACAGTCTAAAGATTCACGTGTACTTCTCTTATGCTGACGGCTTTCATATAAGAAAGGCATGATAACATTAACACTCTTAGCCTTTCCAGCGGAAGCACTGATGATACGTTTTAAGTCAGCATAGTGATCGTCTGGAGACATGTGGTTTACACGTCCGCTTAAAGAGTAAGTTACGCTGTAGTTTAATACATCAACAATAATGTATAAATCCATGTCACGAACAGATTCGCGAATGATACCTTTAGCTTCTCCAGAACCAAAACGTGGGCAACTGGCATCTAAAAGATAAGTATCTCTTAAATATCCATCACAGGCAACAGAGTCTTTGAAATCTTTGTAAGTTTCAGATCTCCACTGGATGATATAGTTGTCGATTGTTTTTCCAAGTTCTTTGCATCCTTCAAGGGCAATGATTCCAAGTTTACCGTCTGGAATCTTAGTAAAGTTACGGTCAGATCGTCTCATGATACTATCTCCTTCGTATATTGTTCTATAGTTTTTTATAACATTATAAATAAGTTACGTCAAGTTCGATTTTTTGAAACGGATATCATCTCCATAGATTTTCTGCCATGAATAATTCTCAATGATCCTTGAAAAAATTCGTTCAGAATAAGTATTTCTGAATTCTTGCAGAGATAAATTTGTGGATATGATCGTTGATCTTTCCTGGATCAATCGTTCATTCAAACATTGAAATAACTGTGAGATCACAAATTTATTGATCATCTCAGTTCCAAGGTCATCGATGATCAATAGATCGCATTGAAAGATCAGGTTAGCAGATGTTTCCTGTTCCATATCCTTCCCTTTGCCAAATGTATGCTTTGCCAAAGTATCAAACAGCTGGAAAGCTGTCATATAGACGCAGGTAAAACCGCGGTCCATGATTTCCTTTGCAATACAATGACTTAAGAAAGTCTTCCCAACACCAGTGGAACCCTGAAATAAAATGTTGTCATGATTTGGAAATTTGGAAATAAAGGTTTTACAGTGTTCCACGACTTTCTGGATGTTACGTCTAGGGCTTGGAAGACCTTGCTTGGTCATCTGGTCGGAATAATAATCTTCCCGGAAGGTCTGAAAATTCTCCCGTGCTAAAATCTTAGCCATATTAGAACCGGAATACAGGTGATCGATCATCGCCTGATGAAAGCAGGAACATTGTTCCTGTCCAATATATCCGGTGTCCTTACACTTCTTACAATAGTAGATCGGTTCCAGATAATCAGAAGAATATCCGGCTTCTTTTAAGAGAGCCTGTTTCTGGCTGATCAGCACCTGATTCTTTATACGGTATTCTTCTCTCAAAGCAGGATCATCCCGGACGATCAGCTGCTTTCCGAGAGAAATAGAATTGGCAGTGATCTGCCGGTCAAGTTCTTTAATCTCTGGAATTGTTGTGTATATATCTTTCTTGCGCTGTTCATGGAGACGGTAATTAGAAAGCCGTCTTTCCTCATACTGGCGCATGATATCCTGATAATCGTTATTTGATAATGACATAAGTTAGTTCTCCATGAGTTCATCCGCGAACTGTTTCTGTAAAAGCTGTTGCTCTAACGCATCAAAATCATAATCACGCTGCGTAAAGTTATGCATATTGCTCTGGTTGTTATTGTTAGCGAAAGTCTTTGGTGCTTTCTGCCGGATATGGAAGTTTTTCGCATCTTCCAATGTTACGATGTGGTTATCTTTCCAGTGCTTTAAGATCGTATCTGCATATGGAAAACTAGGTTTGTTGATCGCATTGATCGTACGATTACAAGCTTCAATGATCAGTGCAAGATCAAAACCATCAGTTTCAAGCCATCGTTTCATATATTCTTCCTGAACAGGGGCTGGATTCTGATTTAATCCAAATGCACGCATGATAGAATAATATTCCTTACGAAAATTCTTGCTGTATGCTTTCGCTTCTTCAGGAGTTTTGATATTTGCTTCGTACCAGTTGATCGCTACAGACTGCATATAACGGAAACTCTTCTTACCATTTGATACACAATGCTCTACAAGATATTCGATCAATTCACATGACATTCTAAGATCTTCATACATGTAAAGTAAAGTGTTCATATCCGTACAAGTTAATGGCTTTCCTAAGAACATCTCACATACGTAGAGAAGATAAGAAAAACGCTCATCTTCGCTCTTACGCTGAAGTTCTGCAGGAGAAAGCGTCTTCATGGCAGGAATCGGTTCAGCACCAGTGATCGTCTGATCCTTCACAGTAGTCTTAGAAGTTGCTGAAGAAGTAGCTTGGGCTGTGTCTTCTTGTTTTGTAGTCTGTGCAGGAGAATGTGGATTGCCACTGACAGGGAGAAGCTCTATAAAACTGATCTCGCCGTCTTTAAGCTCCATGCGTAAGAGGGATTCTTTCTCCCAGTATTTTAACGCACGAGTAACATCACGCTCCGTAAGTTCCAGTACATCTGCAAGACAAGGAATGCTGAAGTTTGCACCGTCAGAAACCATACGCAGAAGATAAATATACACTTTGATGTATTCACCGTTCGCACGGATCATATAATTATCAACAAATGCGTTTGGAAGCAGCGTTCCACCGGTTGGATATGTGGTTGTTACTTTAATGTAATTCATGGCAATCTCTCCTTCTTTTATTATCGTTAATCTGACTATAACGCAGATTGGAGAAATTGTAAATACCAGGGAAATCCACACCCTGATTGTGTACAAGTCTGTGGATAATGTGGATAATGTGGACAAAAATCGTAAAACAATGGAAATAAGCCATTTACATAGAGTTTACAATTGTGGAAAAGGACAAAAGAAATCCACAGATTTGTTTATCAACAATTGTGTACAAGTCTGTGGATAATGTGGATAACTATCTATTTACGAGTGAATTTCCGATAGAATCGACGTTTCCGGCCCCCATAGTTATCAACAGATCATTTTTTTTGCAATTTTTTAAAATAAATTTTTCAATGTCATCAAATTCCTTAATATAGTGTACATCTACATCATAATCAGCCATGCGGTCCACGATATCTTTGGAACTTACGATACCAGTATCTTTTTCTCTGGCAGCATAGATGTCAGTGACGATCACGTGGTCACAGAGACTTAATGCCTTTGCAAAGTCATCAAGGAATGCAATTGTTCTGGAATAAGTATGAGGCTGGAATACACACCATAATTCGTTATGTGGATAATTCTTAGCAGATTCCAGAGTTGCACGGATCTCTGTTGGATGATGCGCATAGTCATCAACAACGGTGAAGTCGTTGCATGTGCCTTTTAGTTCAAAACGACGTTTGGCGCCAGTGAATCCAAGAAGTCCTTTCTTCATTGTATCAACATCAATGCTGATACGTTTTGCAGCAGCAATGGCAGCCAGTGCATTCTTCACGTTATGTTCTCCGTTGACATTTAACTGGATATGGTCAATAAATTCTCCTTTATAGTAATAATCGAAATGAGCATGTCCAAATGCATCATACCCGATGTTCTTTGCACAATAGTCATAAGAATCATTTTCTAATCCAAAAGTTGCATATTCTGCCTTTAATCCGTCCACAATATAATCAATGTTCTCAATTTCACCGTTGATGATCAGATAACCATAATCAGGAAGTTTGTGGGCAAATTCACGGAAAGAATGGCGGATATCATCAAGATCCTTAAAGAAGTCCATGTGATCTTCTTCAATATTGAGGATAATACTGATCTTAGGGAAGAATTCTAAGAAACTGTTTGTGTATTCACATGCTTCAGTTACGAATGTCTCGGAATGTCCGACACGGATATTCCCATTGATCGCATCAAGAATTCCACCAACGCTGATCGTAGGATCTGTGTTACCAGCAAGTAAAATATAAGATAACATAGAAGTTGTTGTTGTCTTACCGTGAGTTCCAGATACGGCGATCGCATTCTGATAATTATGCATCATCTGACCAAGCAGTGTAGCACGTTTCATGACAGGAATGTTACGGCGGATGGCTTCTTTATATTCTTCGTTGGTATCGAAGTTGATCGCTGCTGTGTATACAACAAGATCGATATCATCTGTAATGTTATCAGCAGTCTGGCTGAGATAAACCTTTGCGCCTTTATCTTCTAAGTGTTTGATGATATCGGAAGTATGGATATCGGATCCAGAAATCGAAAAGCCCTCTTTGATAAGGATCTCAGCAAGACCGCTCATGCTGATTCCTCCGATCCCCATAAAATGAATATGAATTGGTTTATTAAAATCTATCTGATACATTTTCATGTGCCCTTTCTTTCAATCGTTGATATAGTTTCATTGTTTTCCTTATTATAAGTCACCGCAACTAATCTTGCAAGACGGAGATTAAATTGGAAAATATTATATGTACTATAAGAATATGGAGAAAAAAGTAGTAAAATGTCATAATAAAAAAGCTGATAAAAAACAAGTTTTTGTTCACATTTGCTGAAAATAGTGTTATAATAAAAATTAGCATATACGGTCTAAGAGAAAGAAGAAGTTACCAGAGCCTGACCGGAGAGCGAATTTTAGCTATATTATTAGAAACTAGGAGGATGACAACATGCAAATAACTGATGTACGTATTAGAAAAGTGGCCAAAGAAGGTAAGATGAAAGCTGTTGTGTCAATCACAATCGATAATGAATTTGTGGTACATGATATTAAAGTAATCGAAGGGGAGAAAGGTCTGTTTATTGCAATGCCAAGCCGAAAAGCTGCAGATGGTGAATATAGAGACATTGCACATCCGATCAATTCTGATACAAGAAATATGATCCAGACTTTAATTTTAGAACAATATGAAGCAATGAATCTGGGGGATATTGACGCAACAGCGCCAGAAGTCTAAGATTAAGAGAATAACTTCTTCTTCAAAGTGTAGAAAAAGAATCGGGTATTGACCACCTGGTTCTTTTTTCTGTTATAATCAGAACTATAGTGTAAAAGATAGATCAGAACAAGGAGGTTTGATGGATGGAATTTCAGATCGGAGATATTGTCAAATTAAAAAAAGCACATCCTTGCGGTATAAATGAATGGGAGATTCTGAGAGTGGGAATGGATTTTCGTTTAAAATGTGTTGGATGTGGCAGACAGGTGATGGTGCCAAGAAAGATGGTTGAAAAAAATTTTAGAGGATTTATAAAAAAAGCTTGCCAAGATTAGAAGTTTATGATAGAGTAATTATTCGTGGTATATAAAAATATCCTTGCTCTTTCACGAAGAAAGAGCCACTAGACCAAAAGGAGGTGCAAGTAATGATGAAATATGAATTAGCATTAGTTTTAAGTGCAAAGATCGAAGACGAAGAACGTGCAGCTATGGTTGAAAAAGTTCAGGCAATGATTACTACAGCAGGTGCTGCGATCACTAACGTCGATGAATGGGGTAAGAAACAGTTAGCTTACGAAATTCAGAAGATGAAAGAAGGATACTACTATTTCATCCAGTTCGAAGGCGAAACTACAGTTCCAGCAGAACTTGAAGAGAGACTTCGTATTGAGGAAACTGTATTACGTTTCTTATGCGTTAAACAGGATGCGTAATTAACAGGAGGGATCCGAATAATGAATAAAGTAGTATTAATGGGAAGATTGACAAGGGACCCTGATGTAAGATATTCACAAGGTGAGACACCTTTGGCAATCGCCAGATACACGTTAGCAGTAGATAGAAGATTCAAAAGAAACGGTGAACAGGATGCGGATTTTATTAACTGTGTGGCATTCGGACGCACAGCAGAATTTGCAGAGAAGTATCTAAAACAGGGTACTAAGATGGTTGTTTCTGGAAGAATCCAGACAGGTAGTTATACAAACCGTGATGGAGTTAAAGTTTACACAACAGAAGTTGTGATCGAAGAGCAGGATTTTGCAGAGAGCAAAGCTGCTGCAGCCCAGAACAGTAATATGGGAGTTCCACAGCCAAGCGCGCCACAGCCTAGTGCCGCAGCAAGCGATGGTTTTATGAATATTCCGGATGGTTTGGAAGAAGAATTACCATTTAGTTAAATAGGAGGTAGAAATCATGGCTTATACAAAAGGCGATTCTCCAATGAGAAGAAGAGGCGGACGTAGAAGAAGAAAAGTATGTGCATTCTGTACAGAAGCCGATGCTGTAATCGATTATAAAGATGTAGCAACATTAAAGAAATACGTATCTGAAAGAGGAAAAATCCTTCCAAGACGTATTACAGGAACATGTGCTAAACATCAGAGAGCTGTTACAGGAGCTATTAAGAGAGCTAGACATTTAGCTTTAATGCCATATACAGCTGAATAATTTTAAGCAGATAATGAAGAGTTATATTGTGACGTATGTTGCGGTATAGCTCTTTTTTGTATCATAGAAATTCCGATGGAATCCCCTATGATACAAAAAGCCCTCCGGGCAAGATCGCACTGCGACAGACATGTCAAAATAATTAAGAAAATTGCGTAAATTGAACAAATATCTCGCTTTCGTTAAATATAATGTACAAATTCATGCAATTGAGTTATAATAAAGGATAATTGTAAGAATCAAATCAGGAGAAAAAAATGGACATTATGAAGAAAACAAAGATAGAACAGTATCTTCAAGGACCATTATGGGCATTGCTTATTCTGGCTTTTGTAGACATTGTGTTCTTTTTCTTGGATATTCGATGTGGAGTGATCTTAGCGGTCTCACTAGTCGTATTTTTAGTTTTTCAGATGATCATTTATTCCCGAAGCAAACAAGAGATCATCAAAGAATGTATGGATTTTATGTTTGAGCAGAGTCAGGTGCAGAATTATTTGTTACAACAGCTTCCTGTTCCGTATGCACTGCTTGATGGGAATGGAATGATCATATGGTCAAATGATGCATTTCATAAAATTGTGGGAGAGAACCGAGGAAAGTCATTGCAACAGATTTTTCCGAATCTGAACCGTAATCTGCTTCCGTCGGATGTGATGCACTCTATTTCTCATATTGAATATAAAAAGAAATGCAAAGAGGGAGATAAGGAAAAAGAACAGACGCTATTCTATAAAGTAGAGATGAATCGTATTCGTGTAGAAGATTTCTCTGATGAGAATGATAACAGTTGTTCTAGACAGATGCTTAAGGACAACGATCTGATCGCAGTATATTTTTTTGATCAGACATTACTTAAGAAATATATGGAACAAAATGAGAATCAGAGAATGGTCATTGGTTTAATCTATATTGATAATTACGAAGAAATCCTTGATGATATTGATGCGGTAAAACGATCTATGCTGATCGCAGTGGCAGATCGTAAGATCAACAAATTTATCCAGAATGTCTCTGGGGTTGTGAAGAGAACAGAGAGAGATAAATATTTTGTTGTATTTGAACAGAAATATTTGGACAAGATCAAAGAAAACAAATTCTCGATCCTTGATGAGATCAAGACGATCAATCTTGGGAATTCTATGCATATGACATTAAGCATCAGTTTTGGAATTAATGGAAATACGTATCAGGAAAACTATGAAGCAGCCTGTGCAGGTATGGATCTGGCATTAGGACGTGGTGGTGATCAGGCAGTGATCAAGGATGGGGAAGATATTTCCTACTATGGTGGCAATTGTGAGGTTATGGAACGTACCACACGAGTCAAAGCACGAGTTAAAGCGCATGCGTTAAAAGAACTTCTTGAATCAAAGGAAAAGGTCGTGATCATGGCACATAAGATTCCGGATCCAGATGCGATCGGTGCAGCTGTTGGTCTGTACAGACTTGGACTTTCTCTGGGAAGAAAGGCACATATCGTTATGAACGAAGTAACGATCTCTGTCCGTGCGATGGTTGATGAATTAAATAAAAGTGGTATTTATGATGAAGATATGTTCATTGATAACGAACAAGCAATTGAGATCACAGATGAAAACACGTTATTGATCGTAGTGGATGTAAATCATGCAAATTATACAGAATGTGAACAGTTATTAAGTCAGACAAAGACAACGGTGATCTTAGATCATCATCGAAAGAATAAAGATATGATCAAGAATCCGGTACTTTCATATGTAGAGCCATATGCGTCTTCTACATGTGAATTGGTAGCAGAGATTCTTCAATATGTAGATTCAAAACCAAAGTTAGAGCCAATGGAAGCGAATGCCATGTATTATGGAATGCTTGTAGATACGGACAATTTTGTGAATAAAACAGGTGTCAGAACATTTGAGGCAGCGGCATATCTAAAGAGAAATGGAGCTGATCTTACAAAGGTAAGAAAGATGTCAAGAGAAAGCATGGAAACTTACAGGATCCGTGCGAAAGCGATCAGTGAAGCAGAGATCTTATATGGCAGGTTCGCGATCGCAACACTGGTAGGAATCGGTGTGGACAGCCCTACTGTTATTGGTGCACAGGTAGCGAATGAATTACTTGATATTGATGGAATTGAAGCATCTTTTGTATTAACAGGTGTTCATGAGCGAGTCTATATCAGTGCAAGATCGATCGATGAAGTGAATGTTCAGAAGATCATGGAAGAATTCGGAGGCGGCGGACATTTGACAGTTGCAGGTGCACAGCTTGTCGATGTATCATTAGAAGAAGCCAAGAATATTATTCATGAGACATTACGATATTTGATATCAAAAGGAGAGATATAAGCGATGAAAGTTATTTTATTAGAAGATGTAAAATCAGTTGGAAAAAAAGATGAAGTAGTAGAGGTTAACAACGGATATGCAAGAAATGTATTATTCCGCAAGAATTTAGCAATTGAAGCTACAAATAAAGCATTAAATGATCTAAAATTAAGAAAGGCAAATGATGATAAACTGGCTGCAGAAGCATTAGCAGATGCCAAAGTTTTAGCAAAAGAGATTGAAGAAAAACAATTGGTATTAAAGATGAAGGTTGGAGAAGGTGGAAGAACATTTGGATCTATTTCCACAAAAGAAATCGCAGCAGAAGCAAAGAAACAGTTAGGATATGATTTAGATAAGAAAAAAATGCATTGTGAACCAATCAAGAATCTTGGATTCCATGATGTTGCGATCAAAGTTCATCCACAGGTAACAGCAACATTAAGAGTTAAAGTAGAAGAAAAATAAGAGGGCATATTTATGGATGAAGCATTTATCAAGAAAGTGCAGCCGAACAGCCCGGAGGCAGAACAGTCTGTGATCGGTGCGATGATCATGGACAGGGATGCGATCGCAGATGTTATCGATATTGTGAATGCCGATGATTTCTATCAGAAGCAGAACGGCATCTTATTTGAAGCGATGACAGAATTATACCGGGAAGGAAAGCCGGTCGATCTGGTAACGCTTCAGAATAAATTAAAGAAAAAAGACGTGCCGGAATCTATGAAGAGTCTTGAATTTATCAGGGATCTTCTGGAAGTTGTTCCAACGTCAGCCAATGCCAAACAATACGCAACGATCGTCAGGGAAAAGGCAACACTTCGTAAATTGATCAAAGTTACAGAAGATATCACAACAGAATGTTATCTTGGTAAAGATGATGTGACAGAGATCTTGGATCACACAGAGAAGAATGTATTCGGACTTCTTCAGCAGGCAAGTGGAAGAGAAGAGTTTGTTCCAATTGACAAAGTTGTGTTAAATACACTGGATGCGATCGAAGAAGCGGCAAGTTCTGCTGGGCGAGTCACAGGTATTGCAACAGGATTTACAGATCTTGATTACAAATTATCTGGACTACATCCATCAGAACTGATCATCGTGGCGGCACGTCCTGCTATGGGTAAGACAGCATTTGTGTTGAATATTGCGCAGAAAGCGGCAGTCAGGGATCACGTTCCAACAGCGATCTTTAGTCTGGAGATGTCGAAAGAACAGCTTGTAACCCGTATGATGGCGATGGAAGCGATGGTAGATTCACAATCTATCCGTACTGGTGATCTTCAGGAAACCGACTGGGAGAAGATCATGGAAAGTGCGGGAACGATCGGTCGTTCTCCATTGATCATTGATGATACACCAGGTATTACGATTGCAGAATTACGATCTAAGTGTCGTAGATACAAACAGATTCATGGACTGGACCTGATCATTATCGACTACCTGCAGTTGATGTCAGGTGGTAAGCGTTCTGAATCCAGACAGCAGGAGATTTCAGAGATCTCAAGATCGTTAAAAGCATTAGCAAGAGAGATGAATGCACCAGTGATCGCATTATCTCAGCTAAGTCGAAGAGTTGAAGAGAGAAAACCAGCCAAGCCAATGCTATCAGATCTTCGTGAGTCAGGATCGATCGAGCAGGATGCCGACGTTGTTATGTTTATTTATCGTGATGAATATTATAATGAAGATTCCGAGAAGAAAGGAATTGCAGAGATCATCGTCGACAAACAGCGAAATGGTTCAACAGGTAGTGTAGAGCTTGTATGGCTCGGACAATACACTAAATTTGGAAATAAAGAAAGAGCACCACATTAATGTCTGGTGCTTTTTCTTACACATACAACTGGATAAAATATACAATTTAAATAAAATAATACAATTCAATAAAAAGGGGGTATCTTATGTTATCATTTCTATTTCCTCCAATTTGTCCATTATGTGCAAAAGAATTGTTGGACAAAGGAGAGCATATCTGTAAATCTTGCAGTAAAAAGCAGATCTTTATCAAAGAACCGACCTGCTATTCCTGCGGAAAACCAATGAAAAATCACGAAAAAGAATACTGCAGTGACTGCAGACAACACCCGAAAAACTTTGAACGTGGAATGGGATTATGTATTTATCAGAAACCAGTCACGAATTCTTTGGCTGCGATCAAATATAAGAATGAAAGGAAATTTGCAAAATATTATCTGGAAGAGATTCAAAAAAGAAAATACAGAGATTTGTTACAGTTAAAAATAGATGTCATCATTCCTGTGCCGATCCATAGAAAAAAGAGAAGAAAAAGAGGCTTTAATCAGGCAGAAATTTTTGCAAATGGAATTGCAGAAATGTTAAACAAACCTATGTATACAAAGATTGTAGAAAGAATTCATGATACGAAACCGCAGAAACAATTAAACCCAGGAGAGAGAAAAAGCAATTTAAAGAAAGCATTTCGTGGAAATTTAAAAGAATATCAGAGAGCAGGAATGCCAAAAAGAGTGTTATTAGTAGATGATATTTATACAACAGGATCAACCGCAGAAGCGGTAACAGTAGCTTTGAAACAACTAGGAATTAGAGAGGTTTATGTATTTTGTATAGCGATCGGAAAAGGATTTTCCTGATATTTCCGTCATGGTATTTTGTAGAAAGGTCTGTTATAATGAGGTCTGGCTGATCCATGAAGATTTGAAAAAGATATGGATCAGAGGGAAGAAGATAGAGTTAGAAAGAGGCAAATAGATGGAAAATCGATATGACTTAAGTGGATCTCTGCTTCACTGGTATGATTATAATAAACGTCTGTTACCATGGAGAGAAAATAAAGATCCTTATAGAATCTGGATTTCAGAGATTATGCTGCAACAGACAAGAGTAGAAGCAGTGAAACCGTATTTTGACCGTTTTATGGAGGCGTTGCCAACGGTTTATGATCTAGCCGAAGTAGAAGATGATCGACTGATGAAACTATGGGAAGGCCTTGGCTATTACAATCGTGCAAGGAATCTAAAAGCAGCAGCCCAGACGATCGTTCAAGAATATGGTGGACAACTGCCTGCAGATTATGATAAATTATTATCGCTGAAGGGCATTGGAATGTATACAGCAGGGGCGATCGGATCGATCGCATTCGAACTACAGGTTCCTGCAGTTGATGGAAATGTTCTTCGTGTGCTGGCTAGATTATGGGGAGATGACTCTGATATTCTCAAAGATAAAACAAAGAAAGATATGGGAAGAAGGATCATGGAATTTATGCCGGAAGACCGACCGGGAGATTTTAATCAGGCATTGATTGAACTGGGTGCGACAGTTTGTGTGCCAAATGGGAAACCATTATGTGATCAGTGTCCATGGGATACGGTTTGTAGAGCTTACAAAGAAGATCTTATAGACAAATTACCGGTCAAAACTCCGAAGAAGGCAAGAAAGATCGAGCATAAGACTGTATTTTTATTAGAATGCAACGATCAGATCGCAATCCATAAACGAGGAGACAAAGGATTGCTTGCCGGATTATGGGAGTTCCCGAATGAAGATAAGAAAATGGATGCCGAAGATATCAAGGAATGGATGACTGCGCATCATATGGAAGATGCCAAGGTAGAAGCAGCAGGGAAAGGAAAACATATCTTCAGTCATGTGGAATGGCACATGGAAGGAGTAAAAATTTCCTTAAAAACACCGATAGAAAGCAAAGATTACGTTTGGGTACTAAAAAAAGAACTAGAAAATACGTATGCATTGCCGTCAGCATTTGAAATATTTCGTAAGATATTGTAAAATAGAAGTTATGTATATAATTACAAACTTATAAAATCCCGTAAAGGGCAAATTCATTTTTAAAAGGAGAAAAGATTATGAAAAAGTTTTTAACAGTCGCATTAGCCGGTGTACTGGCAGCTTCTATGCTGTTCACAGGATGCAGTAAAAAAGCAGAAAGTAAAGTTCCAGATAAACTGATCGTAGGAACAAACGCAGAGTTCCCACCATTTGAATACATGAACGATAAAAAACAGCCAGAAGGTTTTGATATCGCTATGATCAAAGAAATCGGAAAACGTATGGGTAAAAAAGTTGAGATCAAAAACATGGAATTCAAATCTCTGATCGGTGCTATGGAATCTGATTCTATCAATGCGATCATTGCTGGAATGACAAAGACAGAGAAACGTGAAAAAGCTGTAGATTTCTCTGACAGCTACTATACAACAAATCAGGCGATCATCTTAAAGAAGGATAGCAAGATCACAAAATTAGCTCAGCTTGATGGAAAGAAGATTGGTGTTCAGGAAGGAACAACAGGAGATTTAATTTCATCTGGAGATAAATTTGGAGATGGTAAGAAAGCGAAAGTCCTTGTCAAAGGTGCAAAGGTAAAACGTTTTAAGAAGGGCGTTGATGCTGTCATGGATCTGAAAAATGGATCAGTTGATGCAGTAGTCATCGATGAATTAACAGCAAATGAATTTGTGAAAAAGAATGCGAAGAAGTTAAAAATAGTGATCGATTCTGCAGGATCTGAATACTATTGTATCGCACTTACAAAAGGTAATACAGCTTACAAAGAAGAGGTCAATAAACAGATTAAAGCAATTAAAGAAGATGGAACATATGATAAGCTGAAAGCTAAATATATTGATTCCAAAAACTAGAAAATAGGAAGGTAAGGTTTCAAAAATGTTAGATTCATTTTATACCGCATTTATTGAAGAACAACGTTACCTGCTATACCTCGATGGACTAAAGATGACAATTCTTGTGTCAGTCATTGCGATCATCATAGGTGTGGTACTTGGTACATTGTTAGCATTAATGCGTTTGACAGCAGAGCAGAAAGGAAAGAGTACACTTTTATCAAAAATCGCATACGTGTACATTGATATCATTCGTGGAACACCAACGTTGACACAGTTGATGATCATGTATTTCGTTATTTTAAAAGGTCAAAGTGGACTGCTTGTAGGTTCCTTAACCTTTGGTCTAAACAGTGCAGCTTATGTTGCGGAGATCATCCGTGCAGGAATTCAGGCTGTTGATCAGGGACAGATGGAAGGTGGACGTTCTCTTGGATTATCCTATGTACAGACAATGAAAGATATTATCCTGCCTCAGGCGATTAAGAACATTCTTCCTGCCCTTGGAAATGAATTTATCGTACTGGTAAAAGAAACTTCTATTTTAGGATATGTAGCGATCGTCGATCTGACAAAGGTATCAGATTTCGTAATTTCAAGAATCTTCGAAGCACTGGCACCATTGCTTGGAACAGCACTGATCTACTATGTGATCGTTAAGTTCCTGACATTAGGATTAAACGCATTAGAAAGGAGACTGAGACAAAGTGATAGACGTTAAGAATTTACATAAATATTTCGGATCTCTGGAAGTGTTAAAAGGCATTGACTGCCATATTGACAAAGGAGAATGCGTTTGCGTGATCGGACCATCCGGATCTGGAAAGAGTACATTTTTAAGATGCTTAAACTTATTAGAGACTCCGACAAAGGGAGATATTGTCATCGATGATATGCATTTGACAGAGAAAGACTTTGATGTAGATGCGATGAGAAAACGAGTTGGAATGGTATTTCAGCATTTTAACTTATTCCCACATCTGACAATCCTTGAGAATGTTACATTAGCTCCGATCCGTCACAAGATGATGACAGAAGAGCAAGCAAAAGAAAAAGCGATGGAATTGTTAAACCGTGTAGGCGTTGGTGATAAAGCTGATAATTATCCAGCGCAGTTATCTGGTGGACAGAAACAGCGTGTAGCGATCGCAAGATCACTGGCATTATCACCAGAAGTCATGCTGTTTGACGAACCAACTTCAGCACTTGACCCTGAGATGGTTGGAGAAGTATTAGAAGTTATGAAACAGCTTGCCCAAGAAGGTATGACAATGGTTGTCGTAACTCATGAGATGGGATTTGCAAGAGAAGTTGCTAATCGTGTATTTTTCATGGATGGTGGAGGAATCCTTGAAGAAGGAACACCAGAACAGATTTTTGACCATCCACAGGAAGAGCGAACAAAGGCATTTTTAAGCAAAGTATTATAAAAGATCATAAGAATAAGAAGGGAGATACACATACTTTAATGTTATATCGCCCTTCTTTTTGTATATAAAAAAATAAATTTGATATTAATTTAGGAAATCTTTGTAAAATTCAGGTTTCTCGATGGAAAACGACAAAATGATGTGCTATCATAAAAGGGTATTTAAGTGAATTAGGGGAATATATCAAATAAAAATAGGAAGGGGATAAGAAGTGAACCAGAATGTAAAGATAACCAGACAACAGGCAGAAGAAGAAGCTAAAATGCTGGAGAAAGTATTTGATGTTGTCAGGTTTTTGGAGGGGGATTTTTTTGAGCAGATGCAAGATGATCCACGCATCGGAGTAAAAATTGGAATGTGTCAGTGCTATGATTTTTGGAAGAAGAATAAACCATGTGAGAATTGTACATCAATGAAAGCATACGCGGAGAAGAAACAAAAAACAAAACTGGAATTTTTGGATGCAGATGTTTTTTTGGTGATTTCAAGATATTTGGAAATAGATGATGAAGCATGTGTTATGGAACTTGTTAAGCATCTTGAGAATGATACGTTGATCGATACCGATGGAAGGGACAAACTTGTTGGCAAGTTAAAAGGGTATCAGGATAAATTATACATAGATCCGGTAACAGGCGTTTACAATCGAAGATATTTTGAAGATGAGATTCGTAATATGCAGAATTCGGCAGGGGTTGCGATGATCGATCTGGATGATTTTAAATTGTATAATGATATTTATGGACATGATATGGGAGATCAGGTTCTCTGTATTGTTGCGGATGTGATCAAGAATTGTATTCGCAAGATAGATAAGTTAATACGTTATGGCGGAGATGAATTTTTATTGATCTTGTCGGATATGGTAAGAGGTACTTTGCGTGGAAAGCTGCTTCAGATTCAAGAGGCTATTGAGAATGCAACGATTCCAAACTGCTCTAGATTGAAGCTTACAGCAAGTATTGGAGGAGTGATATCGGAAGATGGGCAGATCGATGAGGCGATCGCGAAAGCAGACCAGTTGATGTATAAGGCAAAAGATCATAAGGCACAGGTCATAACAGAATGTGATAAAACGATATTTAAAAAGGAAAAAATTCAGAATAAACCTAAAATTTTGATCGTTGATAATTCAGAATTTAACCGTGCGATCTTGAAAGAGATTTTAGAGGAAACCTACGAAATCATAGAAGCTGATGGTGGAAATGAAGCATTGCATAAGATCGATGAATATGGAATGAAAATTTCGCTTGTACTATTAGATATCATTATGCCAGAAAAGGATGGTTTTGACGTTTTGAAATATATGGAAGAAGAGCGTTTAATCTCAGATATTCCAGTTATTATAATCTCAAGTGAGGATTCTGCGAATTATATCAGAAGAGCTTATGAGATGGGAGTTTCTGATTATATTAACCGCCCATTTGATGCCAATATTGTCTATCAGAGAGTATCTAATACAGTGAAATTATATGCAAAACAAAGAAGATTGATGGCAATGGTTACAAGAGTTTAGGACATTATTTACAAACAGATCATACGAGGTAAACTATGCAGTTAAAGAAGCTTATGATTGAAGTCATGGTCTTTTTCGTATTAGGCTGCTTTCTTTGTGCATGTGGAAAGACAAAAGATCAGACTAGAAAAACAACAAAAGATGCGAACAAAGAGATTATGATCGGTGGAGACAATTATCCGCCATTTAACTATACCGATGAGAATGGCAATCTGGCAGGAATCGATGTAGAATTTGCCAGAGAAGCCTTTCATCGTATGGGTTATAAGCCGGTCTTTGTAAATATTGATTGGGAGAATAAGAAAAATCTTGTGGAACAAGGAAAAATAGATTGTATATGGGCGTGCTTTTCAGTGACAGGAAGAGAAAATGATTATCACTGGGCAGGTCCTTATATGCTGAGCCGTCAGGTGATCGCAGTGAACGACAGCAGCAAGATCAATAAGTTGTCTGATCTTAAGAATAAAATCATTGCGGTTCAGTCTACAACCAAACCAGAGGAATTATTTCTAAAACAAACAGATTCCAAAATACCAAAAGTAAAACAAGTCTACAGTATGGAAAACAGAGAATTGATCTATACTTCTCTGAGCAGAGGATATGTAGACGCTATTGCAGCACATGAGATCTCGATCAGACAGTATATGTCTGATTTTGAAGCAAAATACAGAATTCTTGATGAAGATATTCTTGAGACTGGAATTGGTGTTGCGTTTGCAAAAAATGATAAAAGAGGAATAGAAAAAGAACTGTCAAAGACATTAAAAGCAATGGTCAAAGATGGAAGTGCCAAAAAAATTCTACAAAAATATGTTCCTGATGCAGAAAAATATCTGGAGGTGAACAGCCTTGAGAGATAAAGCGGATAAAAGATTATGGACATTGAGTATTGTTGGCTGTGTGATCGTTGTCTTGACAGTTCTTTTTGTGTCCGTAAAAATAGAAACAAACAATACCAAAAACAGGATTCATTCGACGATGGAATACATCAAGGATCAATATTCCATGTATAACAGTTTTAATGAAGCAGTTGAAGCAAGAAGTCTTGTCAGAATGGTTGAAAAAGTCCAGCAGACGGCGAGAAATTTCAAAACAGATAAACAGGCATTGGAAAAAGAATATTTAAAACAGTATGCAAGGGAACAAAGACTTACGGGGATTATTGTATTAAATGATAAGAATAAACAAATTGCACAATATCATACTGGACCAAAATTTAAAAAAGTTTTGGGTTATGTCATGGAGAAAGAAACACTTCGTGATGTAAAGAATTATCCACAAAAATCATATATGGCAAGAATTGAGCTGAAAAATGGAGGCTATATTGATCTGGCATCGTATGGAAGAAAGGATGCAAAAGGAACGGTTATAGGATATCAGTATGTAAAAACCGAATATGCGAAAAACAATAATCTTACAATCCAAAACGTGCTTGCTGGATATAAGCGGGAAAATGATGGAACGATCGTAATCACAAATGGAAATGATATTATAGCATCAAATGATGAAAAATTAATTGATACAAAGGTACAGGAATCTTGTAAAAACATTGACGAGTAACATTGGAATAGCGGTTATTTTATATGGAATTTTTGTGGCAATCTTAATGACGATCAAAGCAAGATCCAATCAACAATATGAACGCATTCAGAAACAAAGAAAGCCAATATTGCCAAAACAGAATTTCTGCAAAGAATGAGCCATGATATCCGGACACCGATCAATGGAATCAGGGGAATGGTAGAAGTTGGAGATTATTATAAAAGTGATATAGAAAAACAATCAGAATGCCGCAAAAAAATATGGGAAGCATCAGGCTTCTTACTAGAATTGATCAATGAAGTTTTGGATATGGGAAAATTGGAATCGGAAGAAGTGATCCTGGAGAGAAGAAGTTTTAATTTCTTTCAATTGTTTCAAGAGATTCGAATGGTTATTGAAAAACAGGCTAGAGAGAGAGGAATTAATATAGTTGTACATAAATATAATGTGATTCATGAAGATTTGATCGGAAGTCCAGTGCATGTAAAAAGAGTTGTGATGAATATTTTAACAAATGCGATCAAATATAACAAAAATAATGGAAAGATCTGCATAGAATTTAATGAAATTCAGAAAAATTACAATACTATTATTATTCGATTTAAATGTGAAGACACTGGAATTGGAATGAGTGAATCATTCCAAAAGACGATCTATGAGCCATTTGCACAGGAAAAAGCAGGGGCACGAACGGTTTATGGTGGAACAGGACTTGGGATGTCGATCACAAAAAGTCTTGTAGAGAAAATGGGAGGAACAATCTCATTTGAGAGTGAGCAAGGTGTGGGAACGACGTTTTATATTGAGCTTCCATTTCAGATCGATCATAATATAAAGCACGAAGAACTTAAGACAAAAGAGATAAAAAAAGCATCGATCAAGGGTGTCAATGTATTGCTTGCCGAAGATAATGAATTGAATATGGAAATTGCAGAATTTGTTCTGGAGAGTGCCGGGGCGAATGTAATTAAGGCATTTAATGGAAAAGAAGCATTGGAAATTTTCAAAGAATCGAAACTAGGAGAAATTGATATTATCTTAATGGATGTGATGATGCCGGTGATGGACGGATTAGAAGCAGCGAGATATATAAGATGGAGCAATAAAGAAAATGCCAGAGATATTCCGATCATTGCGATGACAGCGAATGCATTTACGGAAGATCGTAGGAGAGTTTTGGAAGCGGGAATGAATGAGCATTTGGCGAAACCGTTGGAATCTGAGGTGTTGATCAAGACGATCGCGAATTATTGTGGGAAGGTCGATCATTTTAAATAATAATACAACAGATTGTAAAACATTGCATGAAAACTGTCAAAAAATTGTGAATAATTGCTAAAAACATGCAAAAAAACAGATAAAATACTAGCAAAAATAAATAGAAAGGACTACAATGGTTGGTATGAAAGGAGGTTTTACTGATGGAAAGAATAGCAGAGAAACTTTCAGAGATCGAAAAGACAGCGCGTGCGATCGTAGATAATGCGCAGGAACAAAAGCATCAGATGGAAATGCAGATGCAGAAAAAGAGGGATGCATTTGATGCAGATATGGAAAAGGAGACGAATGAAAAGATATTAAAGATTCAGTCGGATCTTGCAACAAACATGGAAAAACTTCTAAAGAAACAAGAAGAACAGAATAACAATGAAATAGAATCTTTAAAACAAGACTTCAAAGAACATCACAGCAAATATGCAAAACAGATATTAGAGCGGGTGATCAAAGTATAGGAGGCGATAGCATTGAGAGATGTGATGCGCTACAGCGGAATTGTGACGAAAGTCGCAGCAATGCGTGCAAAGCTTTTAAAACCACAGGATTATGAACAGTTGGCTTCTATGGATACAGTGACAGATATCATTGAATATCTGAAACAGACAAAATCGTACGGAAAATTTATCACACAGATGGATGAATCACTGTATCACAGAGGTAATATCGAAAAAGTCCTGATCCAGTCATTATATGATGATTACACAAGACTTTATCGTTTCGCAGATATGCAGCAAAAAGATTTTTTAAAGATCTTTATGAAGCGGTATGAAGTAGATTTGGTTCGATATTGCTTAAGAATTGTATTTAATCACAGTAATGTACCATTTGATCTGAATTACAAAAAGCCATTTTTTGATAAATATTCAAAGATACGGATTGACCAGCTAGTGACGGCAAAGAATATTGATCATCTGGTAGATTACCTGAAGAATACAGAATATTACGCACCACTGTCAAGAATCCGACAGTCAGGGGCATCGACATTAGCGGATTATGAACTGGCATTGGATTTATATTATTTTTCTATGATGTGGAAAGAACGTAAGGGAAATTGGGATAAAAAAGATAAGGAAATGCTGACTAAAGAATTAGGAGCAAAGATCGATCTATTAAATCTTCAATGGATTTACCGAGCAAAGAAATATTACCATATGCTCGCACCAGATATTTACACATTGTTAATTCCGATTCAACATAAACTTTCGAATCAGGAATTTAAAGATCTGGTCGAAGCGCCATCAGTGGAAGAATTCAAAAGAAGATTAAATGAAACTTATTACGGAAAAAAATATGAGTTCGGAGAACAGGTGCAGATTGAGAGTATTGTGAATGAATGTGTGGAACATATCTTAACGATCGCTTACAGAAACCATCCGTATTCTCTGGCAAGTATACAACAATATTTATTTTTAAAGGAGGAAGAGATTTATAAGATCACCACGGCACTGGAATGTATTCGCTATGGATTATCGCAACGGGAGACATTACAGTATCTGGTGCAAAAGCAACGACGTCAAGGAGGTAATGCATCATGATCGTAAAGATGAAATTCTTAAGCATTTCCGGACCGAGAACTGATATTGACAGGGTAAGTGCATCTTACCTTTCCAAATACGAAATGCAGCTGGAAAATGCGATCACAGAATTGAAAACGACAGATAACCTCATGCCGTTTATGGATGTGAATCCTTACAAAGAACCGCTTTCTAAAGCGGAACAGTATGTATTGATGCTTGCACAGCCAAAAGGAGAGATGGATACATCTCTTACGGCAGATGAGATCCTGACAATGATCAGGGATCTCAATCATGATTATCTGGACCTTAAGGCAAGGGAAGACCGGTTAAAGAAGCAGAAAGAAGAATTATTAGAAAAACTTCATGAACTTGAACCGTTTCAGCCTTTAGAGTTAAATTTAAAAGAAGTTTATGGCTATCAATATATGAAAGTCAGATTCGGACGAGTAAACGTAGAGTATTATCAGAAACTTGAAAAATATTTATTCGATGATCTCAATGCAATTTTTTTAGAAGGAATTCGAAATGAAAATTATGTGTATGGATGTTATTTTGCGGCACATAAGGAGATGGGAAAGATTGATTCTACCTTTAAATCTCTGCATTTTGAAAATATCGCACTTCCAGACGATTACGAAGGAATGCCGGCAGAGATTTGCAGAAATTTAAGAAATCAGATCGATGAGATTGAAAAAGAAATCGAAAATGTCCAGAAACAGATGAAAGATTTCTTATCAGTCAAGGCAAAGAAGATTCGAGGAGCGAGATATAAGTTAGAAGAATTATCCAATAACTTCGATGTGCGTAAAATGGCAGCCTGTATGGAAAATGAAGAACAGGAAGATTACTACATTCTCTGTGGATGGATGAGTGAAAAAGATACACAGGCATTTATTGAGGAGACAAAAGATGATGATAGGATCACGATCATTGTTGAAGAAGGAAGAGAAAAATTCTTCGGTGATCCACCAACGAAATTACAGAATCCCAAATTCTTCAAACCATTTGAAATGTTTATCAGAATGTATGGACTGCCATCCCATGATGAGATGGATCCAACCATTTTCGTGGCACTGACTTATACCTTTATCTTTGGAGCGATGTTTGGGGATGTTGGTCAGGGATTGTGTTTGTTTATCGGCGGGGGATTACTATATAAGATCAAGAAATGGAATCTAGCAGGAATCATTTCTGTTGCCGGAATTTTTTCTACATTCTTTGGCTTTATGTTTGGAAGCTTCTTTGGATTTGAAGGAACGATCATTAAACCAATGTGGTTATCGCCAATGCATGCGATGATGAAATTACCGTTTGTTGGGCAGTTAAATACTGTATTTATCGTGGCAGTTGCATTTGGTATGGCACTAATCCTGCTTGCGATGGTATTTCAGATCATCAATGCAAAGAAACGTGGGGATAAAGAAAATTTATTCTTCAGCCCAAATGGAGTTGCAGGACTTGTATTTTATGGATTCCTTGTCTTAACGATCGTGCTTTATATGACAGGTCATAAAACACCAGGAAATATCATGATGATCATTTTCCTTGGAATTCCAGTGATCATGTTCTTATTAAAAGAACCATTAGGACAGCTCGTGGAAGGAAAGAAACCAAAAGCAGAAGGCGGCGTTGGAATGTTTCTGGTGCAGGGATTTTTTGAATTGTTCGAGACGATGTTAAGTTTCTTCTCTAACACGATCTCATTTGTGCGTATCGGGGCATTTGCAGTGAGCCATGCGGCTATGATGGAAGTTGTTCTGATGCTCGGAGGGATCACAGATGGAGCAGGAAATCCAAACTGGATCATCATTGTTCTTGGAAATATTATCGTGTGTGGACTAGAAGGTCTGGTTGTCGGAATTCAGGTATTGCGTCTGGAATATTATGAAATGTTCAGTCGTTTCTATACGGGATCAGGAAGAGAATTCCATCCGTATGACAATCATGCAGGCAAGGAAAATTAGGAGGTATCGGTTATGACATTAGCAATCAAATTAGCGATCATCGCAGCATTAATCTTAAGTATATTTATTCCATTTGGTTATTTTCTTCATGGAGAGAGAACAAAGAAACGTTATAAACGAAGTATTGCATTTAACGCTTTTTTCTTCTTCGGGATCATTGTGATCGCCGGAGTGATGATGTTTGTCACAAATCCGGTACAGGCAGCACAAGCAGGTTCTGATGCAGGAATGGCTACAGGACTTGGATATCTGGCAGCAGCATTATCAACAGGACTTTCTTGTGTTGGTGGTGGTATCGCCGTAGCGAGTGCCGCAAGTGCAGCTTTAGGAGCGATCAGTGAAGATCCAAGTGCCTTAGGTAAATCACTGATCTTCGTAGGCCTGGCAGAAGGTGTATGTCTGTATGGATTGATCATTTCATTTATGATCATTGGTAAACTTGGATAGATCAGGAAGTGATAGTTATGAAGATGTATTTGATCAGCGATAACTTAGATACATTGACAGGAATGCGGTTAGCCGGGGTTGATGGGATTGTAGTTCATGAAAGGGATGAATTAAAAGAAGCAATCGAGAAAGCTATGAGTGATCCAGAGATTGGGATCGTGCTTTTGACAGAGAAATTTGGAAGAGAATTTCCAGAATTGATCGACGAGATCAAGCTGGAGCGGAAAATGCCGCTTCTGATCGAGATTCCTGACAGGCACGGAACTGGACGGAAGAAAGATTTTATCACGTCTTATGTCAATGAGGCGATTGGATTGAAATTGTAAGCCGGCTGTAGAAGGAAGGTGACAACATTGACAGTAGAAGAAAAGATTTCACATATCAGAGAAGCTGCCATGGAAGAAGCAAGAGCCAGAGGAAATGAAATCATAGATCAGCACCAGAAGGCATTGGAAGGCGTGTTCAAAACACATAAACAAGAAGCTGTGATGCAGGCAGATACGAGGATCAAGACCGAAACAGCATCGGCAAGGCAGCAGTTAAATACAGTAACATCCAAAGGGCAGCTAAAACTTCGAAGACAATTAAGCCGAGTGCAGAATGAATTAAAAAATAAATTGTTTGAGGAAGTCCGGGAAATGGCAGAAGAATACATGAAAACCGAAGCGTATAAAGAATTACTTGTATCCTATATTGCAAAAGCGGCGAGATTCGCAGATGGGAATCCATTGACAATCTATATTAACAGTTCGGATGAGGACAAAAAAGAATTCCTCGAAAAACGAACTGGAATGACAGTAACAGTCAGCGAAGAAGATTTTCTTGGAGGAATCCGTTCGATTATTCCGGGAAGAAATATCTTGATCGATCATTCATTTTCAGGTGCTTTGGAGAAAGAATACGAAGAATTTACCTTTAAAGGGGGTGTGACAGGTGAGTAAGACTGGAACAATTTATGGAATTAATGGACCTGTCATTTATCTGGCTGGAAATACTGGATTTAAGATGTCAGAAATGGTTTATGTCGGCAAAGAAAAATTAGTTGGAGAAGTCATTTCTCTGGATAAAGACTGTACGACGATTCAAGTATATGAAGAAACATCAGGATTAAAACCGGGCGAGATCGTGGAAGCAAGCGGGGAGGCAGTATCCGTCACATTAGCTCCCGGAATCCTTGATAACATTTTTGATGGAATTGAACGTCCCTTAGAGAGGATCGCAGAAAATGCAGGTGCATTTATCACAAGAGGTATCAGCGTAGATTCGCTTGATATGGAGAAATTGTGGGACACAAAATTAGTTGTCAATGAAGGAGATGTTCTTCATGGCGGTGATATCTATGCCCAAGTGCAGGAAACAAGAGCCATCGTACACAAATGCATGGTGCCGCCAGATCTTACAGGAACGGTTACTTTTGTGGCATCTGATGGAGAACATGCGATCAAGGATCATATGATCACGTTAAGATTGGACGATGGAACGGAAAAACAGTTAACAATGATCCAGAGATGGCCAATCAGGGTTCCAAGACCTGTTCACGACAGGATTCCGGCATGTGTGCCACTGGTAACAGGCCAGAGAATACTGGATACAATGTTTCCGATTGCTAAAGGTGGAACTGCGGCAATTCCAGGTGGTTTTGGTACTGGAAAGACAATGACACAGCATCAGATTGCGAAATGGTCCGATGCGGATATTATCATTTATATCGGATGCGGGGAACGTGGAAATGAGATGACACAGGTATTGGAAGAATTTTCAGAATTAGTTGATCCAAAGAGTGGTAATCCATTGATGGACCGAACAACACTGATCGCCAACACATCCAATATGCCGGTAGCAGCACGTGAAGCATCTATTTATACAGGACTTACGTTGGCAGAATATTACCGTGATATGGGATATGATGTCGCGATCATGGCGGATTCTACTTCAAGATGGGCAGAAGCGTTAAGAGAATTGTCCGGTCGTCTGGAAGAGATGCCAGCAGAAGAAGGATTTCCGGCATATTTAGCTTCCAGATTATCAGCTTTTTATGAGAGAGCTGGAATGATGCACAACCTAAATGGAACGGACGGTTCTGTAACGATCATCGGTGCAGTATCTCCGCAGGGAGGAGATTTCTCAGAGCCAGTTACACAGAATACCAAACGATTTGTCCGTTGCTTCTGGGGACTTGATAAATCCTTGGCTTACGCAAGACATTTTCCAGCGATTCACTGGTTAACGAGTTACAGTGAATATCTGACAGATCTCGGTGGCTGGTACAGAGATCATGTATCCCCCAATTTTGTGGACTATCGAAATCGTCTGATGGCGATCTTAAATCAGGAAAGTAGTTTGATGGAGATCGTAAAACTGATCGGTGGGGATGTTCTTCCAGATGATCAGAAATTAACGTTAGAGATCGCAAGGGTGATCCGATTAGGATTTCTGCAGCAAAATGCTTTCCATAAAGATGACACTTGCGTGTCCATGGAGAAGCAATTTAAAATGATGGAAGTTATTTTATATCTGTATCAAAAGAGCAGGGAACTTGTAGCGAGAGGAATGCCAATGAGCGTGCTAAAAGCAGAAGGGATCTTTGAGAAAGTCATTGCGATCAAATACGATGTTCCGAATGACAATCTGCAATTACTGGATCTTTACCGTAAACAGATTGATGATTTCTATGACGCAGTACTGGAAAAGAATGCATAAGGAGGCGGTCATTTTATGGGAATTGAATATTTAGGACTAAGCAGCATCAATGGTCCGCTTGTCATTCTGGAAGGAGTACAGGACGCATTTTTTGATGAGATCGTCGAATTTACGGTTGATGGAAAAACGAAAAAAATCGGAAGGATCATTGAATTATACGAAGATAAAGCGGTGATTCAGGTATTTGAGGGAACGGAAAATATGTCCCTTGATAATACAAGAACAAAATTAACTGGACACCCGATGGAAGTCTCTCTTGCACCAGATATGCTAGGGAGAACATTTAACGGAATCGGAAAACCAATCGATGGATTAGGACCACTGATCACCGATGTCAAACGAGATGTCAACGGTCTTCCATTAAATCCGGTCCGCAGAAAATATCCAAGAAACTATATCCGTACAGGTATTTCAGCAATTGACGGATTAACAACACTGATCCGTGGACAGAAACTTCCCATCTTCTCAGGAAACGGACTTCCACACGATCAGCTGGCAGCCCAGATCGTAAAACAGGCATCTCTTGGTGATGGTTCAGATGAGCCATTTGCGGTAGTCTTTGGAGCAATGGGTGTCAAACATGATGTTGCGGATTTCTTTCAGAAGACATTTGAGGAAAGTGGTGTTGCAGATCATGTATGTATGTTCTTAAATCTTGCAAATGACCCAGTTGTAGAACGATTGATCACACCAAAAGTAGCCTTAACTGCAGCAGAATATCTTGCATTTGACTGTAATATGCATATCTTAGTTATCTTGACAGATATGACATCGTTTGCGGAAGCGATGCGTGAGGTATCTTCATCGAAAGGAGAAATTCCATCCAGAAAAGGATATCCAGGATATTTGTACAGTGAACTTGCAACACTATACGAACGTGCAGGAATCATCGAAGGAGCAGAAGGTTCGGTCACACAGTTACCAATCTTAACTATGCCAAATGATGATATCACTCATCCAATTCCTGACTTAACTGGTTATATTACAGAAGGGCAGATCGTACTGGATCGTAATTTAAACGGACAGTCCATTTATCCACCGATCAGTGTTTTGCCATCGCTTTCTCGTCTGATGAAAGATGGAATCGGAGAAGGATACACAAGAGAAGATCATCAGGATCTTGCAAACCAGTTATTTTCCGCTTATGCGAAAGTGGGAGAAGCAAGAAACTTAGCATCTGTTATCGGAGAAGATGAGTTATCCCCAATTGATAAAAAATATCTGGAATTTGGAAAGGCATTTGAGGAACGATATATCGGTCAGGGGCCGGAAGAAAACCGTTCCATGATCGAAACATTGGATCTTGGATGGGAATTATTAAAGATCCTGCCAAGAGAAGAATTGGATCGAATCGACACGAAGATCATCGATAAATACCTGCCAAAAGAGCAGGAAAGCTAAAGGTGGTGAGATTATGGACCCACGAGAATTCCCGACCAAAGGAAATCTGATCGCAGCCAAGAACTCTCTTACATTGGCAAAACAGGGTTACGATCTGATGGATAAAAAAAGAAATATCCTGATTCGTGAGCTGATGGATCTGATCGATGAGGCGAAAGATATTCAGGAAGAGATTGATACAACATTTACAAGAGCGTATGCATGCCTTCAGAGAGCGAATATCCAGCATGGGATCAGTAAGGTAGAAGAACTTGCCTATACAGTTCCGATCGAGGACTCGATACAGATTCAGACAAGAAGTATCATGGGAACAGAGATTCCACATGTGAAATATGATGCACATGAGAATCAGTTGACATATGCGATGGATGGGACATTTGAATCAATTGATGTTGCCAGGGAAGCGTTTCGGCAGGTGAAGGATCTGACAATTAAATTGTCAATGGTTGAAAACGCGGCGTATCGTTTAGCAACTAGTATTAAGAAAACGCAGAAGAGGGCAAATGCGTTGAAGAATATTACGATTCCGACTTATACCGGGTTGGTTTATAAGATTTCGAATGAGTTGGAAGAGAAGGAGAGGGAGGAATTTACTAGACTTAAGGTGATTAAGAGGATGAAGCAGAAAGGCTAATAGTTAAAATTGAAGGGACTGTAAAAAAGTCCCTTTTTCTTATTTGTTTTAAAATGTAAATAAATAGAAAAAACCTTAAAATAAATATACTATATGCTATCGTAACAAAAGAAAAAGAGAATGAAGTTCTTCCTCAAAGAGATTCAAAACCAATTATTAAGCTGATGCCTTTTGTGTATCAAACACAGGGGGATCAGTTTTTTTACGAGAACTTTTTTTCTCAATTTTTTGGAAAATCATTGGATGGAGAATCAGTCTCTGATTTCATATAATTTGAGTAAAGAGAAAGGAGAAGAAAGAAATGCAAAACAAATACGAACATGTATTTCGTCCTTTAAAAGTGAACAATATTATGTGGTCAAACAGAATTATTGCTTCACCGATGGGACATCCGAAAACACATATTACTCTATCAAGTACTTATTACGGTGGCATTAGTATTTACGATAAGGCATTGGGCGGATCTGGTGCTGTTACAATATCTACTCCATTAGCGGATGAGAACTGCCAGTATGAAAAATACAGCCGAGATGAATATAAAGAAGATTTATCTGTGATGAAAGCGGGCGGTGCGAAAGCAGTAGCGGAAGTTACGATGGTTGAAATGGTTGATCGTCTGGGAAGTATTTTTGGTCCTTCAGATATGGAAGGAAAACCCAATATCAAAGCGTGTACACAGGAAGATTTAGAGAGAATCAAAGAACAGCTAGTAAGAAATGTCAAAGCAGCCAGAAATTTTGGCTTTGATATGGCATTATTACATTTTGGACATGACCAGCTGCCGGCCTTGTTTATGGCATCTCGTTTTAATAAAAGAACTGATGAATATGGTGGAAGTTATGAAAACAGATTCCGTTATCCAACAGAACTTGTAAAAGCAGTCAGAGAAGCAGTTGGGCCGAATTATCCAATTGGTATCCGATTAAGCGGTCAGTTAGAAGTGGAAGGAAGCTACACATTTGAAGAAATGCTTGACTGGATCAAATCTATCTCAGAGGATGTAGATATGATTAATGTTTCCAGAGGAATGGATGTCTGGTATGAAGCAAATGTAAAGAGTATTCCGACAATCTTTGAGCCACATATGATCAATCGTGAATATGCAAAACAGATCAAGCAGGCTTGTCCGGATCTGATTGTTTGTCCGGTTGGAGGAATCAACACATTAGAAGAAGCGGAAGAAATTATTGCAAGTGGAGATGCAGACTGTGTTATGCTTGGACGAGCCTTAAATGCAGATCCATATTTGCCAAAGAAAGCAATGCAGGGACATGAAGATGATATTGTTCCTTGTGTGAGATGTTCTTATTGTTATCATGCGGCAACGCAGCATAATGGAACAATGTGTACAGTGAATCCAAGATACAATCGTGAAAACCGTGTACCGCTAAAATTAGAAAAGACAGAAAATCCCCAAAAAGTAGCGGTGATTGGCGGGGGACCAGCAGGTATGAAAGCTGCATTGGTAGCAAATGAAAAAGGATATGATGTGACATTATACGAGAAGAGTAATGAACTTGGTGGTCAGATCAAATGCGCCGAATTTGAACATCACAAGATTGAATTAAATAATTATAGAGAATGGCTCAAATATCAGATCAAGAAAAATAAGATTCTGGTATTCTTAAATACAACAGCTACAAAAGAAATGTTAGCAAAAGAAAATTATGATGCGATCATCGTGGCGATTGGGGCAGAACCAGTGGTACCACCGATCGAAGGTGTTCATGGAGATAATGTTGTGTTAGCTGTCAATGCATATTTTAATCTTGATCAGATTGGGGATAAGGTAGCGATCATTGGTGGTGGAACGATAGGATGTGAACTTGGTTTAGACTTAGGAGAAGATGGCAAAGATGTAACGATTGTTGAAATGGGAAATGAATTATCTCCACAGGGTCATATGTTATATAAAGTTTCATTAAACCAAAATCTAAACAAACATGACAATATTAAGACAATGATGGAAGCAGGTTGTACAAAGATCACAAACAAAGGTATTTATGTAACAGACAAAGAAGGTGAAGAAGTCTTTGTGGAAGCTGATACAGTGATTATTGCCACAGGATTAAGACCTAAAAAACAAGAAGCTTTTGATTTTTATGGTTTAACAAACAAAACATATATGATCGGTGACTGTGACCGCAGTGGAAAAGTTGGAGAAACTACAGAAAGTGCTTATTTTGTTGCAAGCAATTTATAATGTAAGAGGAGGAAAAGAAGATGACAAATATTGTTTTATGCTGTGTACAGGGAATGTCTACAGGAATGATGGTTTTAAAAATGAGAGAAGCTGCCCAGGCTATGGGATTTGAATGTAATATCAATGCGTATGCGATTGCAGAGGTGGATACCGTTGGACAGGATGCAGATATCATCCTTCTTGGACCACAGGTTCGTTTTCAGGCAGATGATGTAAGAAACAGATGTCCAGGAAAGAAAGTTGTACCAATTGATTCTATGGCATATGGAATGATGAATGGAAAGAAAGTAATCGAAGACGTAAAGAAAGAATTGGGGTTATAAAGATGAGTGATGTAGAAATTTTATATACACAATTAATTGCCTATGCCGGAGATGCAAGAAGCAGCTATATCGAAGCAATTCATTTAGCAAAAAAAGGATCATTTGATGAAGCATATGCAAAAATTGAAGAAGGAAAAGAGAAATTTGTAGAAGGACATAAGATTCATTTTGAATTGATGTCAAATCCACAGGATGAGTTTGATTATACTTCGAATTTATTATTAATTCACGCAGAAGATCAGTTAGCATCAGCAGAAAGTTTTGGAATTATGGCAGCAGAACTGATCGATATTATAAAAGAGAAATAAAGAGAGGTAAAAAATATGAATAAATTTACTGAAAAACTAGCTGCCATTGGAAGTAAAATGGCAAATCAGTGTCATTTACAAGCGGTATCATATGGTATGATGATCATTATGCCATTAACAATCTTTGGAAGCATCTTTCAGCTAATTTCAGCACTGCCAGATATCTTTCCATTTATTCCCAAATACTCAAAAGCAGTCAGCAGTGCTATCTTAATGCCATATAATCTTGCATTTGGTATTTTCGGAATTATAGCATCGGTTGCAATTGCTTATTTCCTTGCAAGAGGATATAAAATGAATGTATTAAATGCTGCAGTTACTTCTATGCTTTCATTTTTACTTGTAAGTGGAGCATATGATCCGGCAAAGAATACATTTGATGGTACATTCTTAGGTTCTGCAGGTATTTTTGTGGCAATCGTTGTGTCATTAATCTCTGTAGAGATCACAAGATTTTTAGATGTTCATAATATCAAGATCAAAATGCCAGATTCTATTCCACCAGTTGTCGCAGATTCTTTTAATGGAATCATCACGTTATCTGTCAATGCACTGTTAGCATATGCTGTTATGATGATCTGTAAATCAACAACAGGACAGCCATTACCAGCACTGATCCAGCAGGTATTAGCGCCAGCCTTAACAGCATCTGAATCAATTTGGTTCTGTATGTTTGTACAGGGAATGATCGCATTACTGACATGTATTGGAGTTCATGGATTTAATACATTATCAGGAATCATTCTTCCATTAGCTCTTGCCAATCAGGGAATCAACGCAGCTTGTTATGCAGCAGGGAAACCAGCAACTCAGTTATTTACATTATCAAGCTTTCAGATGACAGGATGCTTCTATTGGATTGTACCAGTATTATTCCTGTTATGTAAATCAGAACGTTTAAAAGCGGTTGGTAAAGTATCGATCATTCCAGCAATTTTTAATATTAATGAACCAATCCAGTATGGAGCACCATTAGTATTTAATCCATTATTAGCGATTCCATTTGTAATAGCCAATATGGTCAATGCAGGAATCGTATGGGCATCTATGTACTTTGGATTCTGTAATAAAGCAGCGATCATGGTTTCTGCAAACATTCCAATGCCAATCTTCCAGTATCTAGTGACTTTAGACTGGAGAAGTATTATAGTATTTTTAGTAATGGCTGTTGTAAGTTATTTGGTATTTAAACCATTCGTAAGTGCTTATGACAAAGAATGTCTGAAAGAACAGAAAGAAGCAAATGCATAAAAGTTAGCAATAACTGAAAAGGCATAGCTTGAGGTGGAGTGTATGGATGAATTTTTACATATCATTGAATATTTACAGGAAAATACATATGTATCGTCAAAGCAGTTTGCGACCTATTTGAAAATATCAAACAAGACTCTGACAAAAAAGATAGAAGAAGTGAATGATTATTTATCAAAATTCAAAGTAAGGATCGTACTGTCAAATAAGAAAGAGTATTCTTTAGAAATTGAAAATCAGAAACTTTATCAGGAAATGATGAAAGCTTATATCGAGGAAAGCTATAATGCAATTCCAGTCAATGATTCCCAGAGGGTGACATATGTATTAAACAAATTATTAAAGACAAATGAATATGTAAAAAGAATGAATCTGGCAGAACAATTATACGTATCTGAAAAAACAGTTTCATCCGTACTCTCCATGGTAGAAAAAATACTCAGATCATACAATCTTAAATTAGAAAGAAAACCAAATTATGGAATACGAGTGACAGGTTCTGAATTCTTCAGAAGACAATGTATTATTAATTATCTTGTAACACCGTATGATAAATTTACAACACACGATATTGAGAGATTGATTGCAGATCATATCAAACAGGTAGCGAAAGAGAATAATCTACAGTTTGCAGAAGTTGCCCTGTTAAACTTGCTCCATTATGTTGGGGTATGTTGTTATCGGATTAGTCAGGGATATATGATAGAAGAACCTTTAGATGTAGAAATTTCTAAAGATATCAAACAGGTATCAAAACAGATTCTTGATATCCTTAAAGAGAAAAATCTGATTCCATCTTATTCAGAGCAAGAGATCGGATATCTGGCACTCTTTGTACAGGCAGACCGTATTACAAGTGAAAAGATTATGTTAAATACAGTGATACAGCCTTATCTGGAAGATCTGGTAAATGAACTTTTTGAATTTATCAATGAACAATTCGGGTTGAATTTGGGAGAGAATCTGGAAGTTCGGTTATATTTGTTACGTCATCTGGCAGCGTTGGATATTAGATTGCGTTTTGATATTCAGTTGATCTTGGAAATGCCAAAGAATTTTATAGAGCAGTATTCGTATGCATATTTTATTGCCAAACAGTCAAGTTTCATATTTGAAAATTATTATGAAAAGACGATTGATGAAAAAGAGATTTATCTTTTGAGTCTGTTTATAGAAATGATTTTTGAAACCTGTCCGGATCATTATAAAAAACTAAATATTATCTTAGTCTGTCCAACAGGAAAGATAGGTTCTTTATTGTTAAAGAAAAACCTTGAAAATGAATTTTCAGATTATGTAGGAAATATAAAAATGTGTAACTTATTTGACCTAGACCACATTGATCATGAAAGCTATGATTATATCTTTACTACGACACCGATTGATGTCAGTACAAACATACCGATCGTAGTGATCAGCGACATTGAAGGACAATTAAATTCAAAGAAAGTGAAAGATGCACTATATAATGATAATTTGTTGGATGCGATCAAAAATTTCTATTCTAAGGAGCTATTTTTTGCAGATATCAAGGCAGATTCCAAGGAACAGGTTTTGTATCAAATGATCTCAAAAATCAATGAAAAATATGATATTTCAGCGAATTCCTATGATTGTTTCATGCAAAGAGAGTTATTGGGAACAACAGATTTTGTAGATCATACTGCTCTTGCACATCCGATCAAATCGATCATCGATAAAAATATAGTCTGTGTTGGAATACTTGAGAAACCAGTATTCTGGGGAAAAAGAGAAGTTCAGTTAGTAATCATGAGTTCTATTTATGACTCAAAAGATATATTGGCACAAAAATTCAATGAAGTAACCGCGAATTTTGTATTCCACAAAGAGAGTATCGAATATTTTATCCAAAATCCAAGCTATTCAGTATTGATAAATGAGCTTTTGAAATGTTCTAAATAGAAAGATATGCTTCATAGGACAGAGATTCTGTTAGACATGAGAAAACTGATTCACTATCTATGAGGATATATTTAGATCAACTAATTAACTTAAGTAGTATCAGGAAAGCTGATAAATCAAGGCTTTCTTGTGCGATTTTAATAGAAATATATAGAGAGGATTCGCTATGATATTAAAGAAAGATTTTCTGTGGGGAGGAGCAACAGCAGCAAACCAGTATGAAGGAGCCTGGAATGTTGATGGAAAAGGAGCATCCATACAGGATCACTGCACAAGTGGTTCCAATACAGTCCCAAAACGAGTGACCGTAGAGATTGAGAAAGATATCTTATATCCAAGTCATGAAGCAACAGATTTCTATCATCATTACAAAGAAGATATTGCGTTGGCAGCAGATTTAGGATTTAAAGTGTTCCGCATGTCGATCAATTGGACACGTATTTTTCCGAATGGAGATGATAAGGAGCCAAATGAAGCAGGTCTTAAATTTTATAAAGATGTATTTAAAGAATTAAAGAAATACAACATAGAGCCGCTTGTAACGATTTCTCATTATGAGATGCCATATGCATTAGTAGAAAAATATAATGGTTGGTATTCCAGAGGAGTGATTGATATATTCATGAATTATGTTGAAACGATTTTTGACAGCTACAAGGATTTAGTGAAATACTGGCTGACTTTTAATGAGATCAACAGTGCGATCATGCCGGCAGGAGCGATCATGTCCTTAGGTACGATCAAAGGTTATTCAGGACCAGTGTTTGAGTTTGAAGATAATCCACAGGTACGTTTTCAGGCACTGCATCATCAATTATTAGCAAGTGCCAAAACGGTAGCGTTAGCACATGAAAAATACAAGAATTTTAAAGTTGGATGCATGAATATCTTTGCAACAACTTATCCATATACATGTAAGCCAGAAGATGTTTTACAGACACAGTATGAAAACAGAAAAATGAACTGGTTGTTAGCAGATGTTCAGGTACGAGGTTACTACCCATCTTATTCCAAACGATTCTTTGAAGAAAATGGAATCAAGATTCGGAAACAGGAAGATGATGAACAGATCTTAAAGGCTGGAAAAGCAGATTTTTATACATTCTCATATTATATGTCAAGCTGTCAGACAACCAATAAAGATGCATTGAAAGCAGAGGGAAATTTTATTGGTGGTATCAAAAACCCATACTTGAAAGCAAGTGACTGGGGATGGCAAATTGATCCAGAAGGACTTCGATATGCATTAAATGAGATTTACGACCGCTATCAGATTCCGATTATGATCGTTGAAAATGGTTTAGGTGCTTTTGATAAATTAGAGGTAGATGGAAGTATCCATGATTATTATAGAATTGATTATTTGAAACATCATATCGAAGCAATGAAAGAAGCTGTGAAAGACGGAGTAGATCTTATGGGATATACGCCATGGGGCTGGGTTGATGTCGTAAGTGCGTCAACTGGTGAAATGGCCAAAAGATATGGAATCGTATATGTTGATAAGTATGATGACGGAACTGGAGATTTATCCCGTCACAAGAAAGATTCCTACTACTGGTATAAAAAAGTCATTGCATCAAATGGCGAAGATTTAAGTGAATAAACAAACAACTATGCATTTCGCAAAACCTTCAAAAATAGTTATATTGCAAAAGGTTTTTTAATTGCCTTGTTAGATTTAAAGGAAGAAGATGTCGTGGATTTAGAAGTGATTGATCCGTTTGAAGAAGGGGAAAGTGAAGAAGAAAAACAGACAGAATTATATGATTGGGCAAGATTATTAGCAGCGAAAGACTGGGGAGAAGTAGAAGAAACAATTCGTTGAAACCCTTATAGAGAGGCGGTGAAAAATGAGATGTATAAGATGAGTCAGGACGAAAAGGAACGGTATTTATATTTAAGAGAAGAGATGGCAGTTAGCGATGAAGTCAGTAGAATGAGAACAGCGAAAAAAGAAGGGATAGAACAGGGAATAGAATTAACAAAGAAAATTTTTAAACTATATAATAAAGGATATTCAGTAGACCAAATTGCAAAAGAATGTTCGATGGAAGTATCAAAAATTCAAGAAATATTATCTTAAAATAAAGAATTATAATCAAAGTATAAAATTGACACAAAATAAAATATATGATATCTTAACAAAAGAAAAAGGGAATGAAGTTCTCCCTCGAAGAGATTCGAAACCGCTGATTAAGCTGATGGCTTCTGTGTATCAAACACAGGAGTTATCAGCTTTTTTGTTAGGTTTTAAGCCTGTTCATCAAAGTTCCGTTTCTCAGAAGAGAAACGGAACTTTGATGAACAAATAAACCACCGGCTAGGCCGGTGAGTCAGCATTGCTTAAGCTTACAGTAAAAAACCTCCAGTGATATAATTATGTTGGTTCGCCAACCACATAAAATCAAAGGAGGTTATCCAAATGGATATAAACAGTTTAGCACATACGAAATGGAATTGTAAGTATCATATTGTTTTTGCACCAAAATATAGAAGAAAAGTAGCGTATGGGAAGATGAAACAGGATATTGCGAATATTTTAAGTATGCTATGCAAAAGAAAAGGTGTAGAAATAGTAGAGGCAGAGATATGCTCAGACCATGTGCATATGCTTGTAAAGATACCACCAAGTTTAAGTGTTTCAAGTTTTGTAGGGTATTTGAAAGGAAAAAGTACACTTATGATCTTCGAACGCCATGCAAATTTAAAATACAAATATGGAAATCGCCATTTCTGGTGCAGAGGATATTACGTAGATACTGTAGGGAAAAATGCAAAGAAGATACAAGAATATATTCAAAATCAATTACAAAATGATTTAGAGTATGATCAGATGACACTAAAAGAATATATTGACCCGTTTACGGGTGAGCCAGTAAACCAAAATAAATAAAATAAGCCCCATAGGGCTTAATAAGTAAATGACGGTACAGTTGGCGAACCAAATTCGATGAGTCTTTAGACTTAGCGTCGGTAATAAGCCCTTATAGGGCTAGTACAAACCACCGGCTAAGCCGGTGGTTTTGATTGATGTGTAAAACATAAGAGAAGAAAGGAATAAAAACCATAAATGAAAAACAAGGATTACATTTTACAACTACTAAAATATTTCATCCTAGCAGTCATCGTAGGAATCATCGTCGGTGCGATCGATGCACTATTTGGAAGAGTACTGATCGCAATTTCGGATTTTCGAACCATCCATTACCAATACCTACTTCCATTCCTACCATTAGCAGGCCTAGCTATTACAGCAATGTACTACTATTTTAGCAAGCTAAGCCTAAAAGGAATGAAACTAGTCTTTGAAGTCGGTCAGAAAAAGACAGATTCAATCCCACTATTATTAATTCCACTCGTAATGATCGGTACATGGATCACACATCTATTCGGAGGAAGTGCCGGAAGAGAAGGGGTTGCCGTACAGATTGGAGCCACGCTTTCCCATGCGATCGGAAGGAAATTTAACTTTCCTGAGAATGGAAGATTAATGCTTGTAATCGGTATGGCAGCAGGATTTGGAGGGTTATTTCAGACACCATTAAGTGCAACATTCTTTGCGATCGAGGTAATCGTAATCGGGAAAATGGATTACGAAGCACTTCTTCCAGCATTAGCATCAGCATATACAGCAGCATTTACATCTCATAGCCTGGGGTTAGAAAAAATTTCGGTTGTGATCAAAGATAGTGTAAATCTATCTGGGACAAAAACGATTTTATCAGTTATTTGTCTAGGAATCCTATTTGGGCTTGTTGGAAGATTATTTTCATTTTCACTAAGCAGATTAAAAATATATATGGGAGATAAGATCACAAACCAGTTTTTAAGAATCGGAGCAATGGCAATTCCACTTGCAATCTTATTATTTGTACTTCATGGAGCAAGATACAGCGGACTTGGAACAAATTTAATCTCTGCAGGATTTACAAACCAGACTATCTATGGATATGATTGGATCTTGAAATTATTATTTACGATATTTACCTTAGCGATTGGATTCCAAGGTGGAGAAGTAACACCACTATTTTCGATTGGAACTTCTCTAGGGGTGATCTTAGGTGGAATCTTTGGACTGCCACCAATGTTATGTGCAGCATTAGGATATGCAGCAGTCTTTGGAAGCGCAACAAATACACTGATCGCACCGATCATGATTGGATTAGAAGTGTTTGGAGGAGCTGATATGGTGCTGTTTGTTATTGTCTGTGTGATCGCATATGGTGTGAATGGGGATATATCTATTTATGCACAAGAAAAAATTTAATTTTGTAAGTTGGCCAACTGTAGATTTTGAGTATATGATAAAAAATAAATAAGCATCACTTTCGGTTGCTTATTTATTTTTTATCATATACCTGAAGTCTAAAGTGTGGACAATTCACAAGATTGGAAAATTTAAGTAGATGTGTATGGAGGGCAGCATTGATTGTAAAATAGGGGATTTTTAAACAGAAAGTAATGTTATTATGCTTCATAAACATTCCAACAAATCGGTGCTGTTTAAGCTCTTTCATCTTCTGTCAACGAATCCAAAACTTATCAGTCAATACCGTTTAACATACACACTGTATAGTGGTTTGAATCACGTAAATTATTTGAATATTATAAAAAGAGATCATGTGTCGGCAACCGTACGGACACGTCTGCACTTAGCGAGTGGATGGTCGTTAGACCATTCAGGAGCTTAGTACAGCTACGTGGGAGTCCGAACGCGAGTGGGTTGCAGACACATGATTTCTTTTTATAATATTCCACCAATAATTTCCGTCTTCAAACTACAAATCACAATTTGCAATAAATTTCGTAAAATGTTAAGATTAATAAAGAAACACACCCAAGGAGAAATGCAAAAATGGAAGAAAGATGGGACATTTACGATAAGAATAAACAACTGACAGGCCGTACAATGAAGAGAAATGACTGGACATTAAAAGATGATGAATATCATCTGACAGTTCTTGGAGTCATTAGAAGATCAGATGGCAAATTTTTGATCACAAAGAGAGTTATGACAAAGGCATGGGCACCAGGATGGTGGGAAGTGTCTGGTGGTGCTGCACAGGCAGGGGAAGCATCTTATGATGCAGTTCTTCGTGAAGTGAAAGAAGAAACAGGACTGGATGTTAAAGATGCTGAAGGCGGATATATGTTTACATACAAGAGAGAGAATCCAGGAGAAGGAGATAACTATTTTGTAGATGTTTATCGTTTTACATTAGATATCGATGACAGTGATGTAAACTTTCAGGAAGCAGAGATTGACGGCTATATGTTTGCCTCAATAGATGAGATCAAAGTATTTGCACAGGAAGGGATTTTCCTGCACTATGACAGTATAAAAAAGGTATTTGAGTAAGGCAATGAGTTCAACAATAAAACGTAATAAATATGAAATTGATATGTGCAATGGAACGATTATGGATAAACTAATCTCATTTTCGTTACCATTGATGTTATCCGGAATTTTGCAGCTGATGTTTAATGCAGTGGATATTATAGTTATTGGAAGATTTAGTGGGAGCCAGTCGCTTGCAGCGGTTGGTTCAACCACTGCCCTGATCAATATGTTTACCAATTTATTTATTGGAATATCCCTTGGAGCGAATGTTTTATCCGCAAGATTTTATGCGGCGGGCAAAGATAAAGAAATGTCTGAAACCGTTCATACGGCAATCACACTGGCGCTGATCAGCGGAATTATTATGGTCTTTGTAGGATTGATCTTTGCAAAACCAGTATTAGAATTAATGGATACACCAGATGATGTGATCAATCTTTCCACTCTTTACATGAGAATTTATTTTATGGGGATGCCGTTTTTTATGCTTTATAATTATGGAGCATCCATTTTAAGAGCGGTCGGAGATACAAAACGTCCGCTGTTTTATTTGATCGTTGCTGGAATTGCAAATGCAGGTCTTAACATGTGTCTGGTTATCATTTTTCATCTTGGCGTTGCAGGAGTTGCAATCGGAACGGTAATTTCACAGCTGATTTCAAGTATACTTGTGCTTCGATGTCTGTATCAATCAGAAACAAGTTACCAACTGCGTTTTTCAAAATTAAAGATTCAAAAGGAATATTTAAAACAGATTTTTCAGGTGGGAATTCCAGCAGGAATTCAAAGCACTGTTATTAATTTTTCTAATGTATTATTGCAGTCATCAGTGAATTCTTTTGGATCGATCGCAATGGCAGGATATACGGCAGCAAATAATATTTTTGGATTTTTGTATGTTACAGTGAATGCAGTGACACAGGCTTGCATGAGTTTTACCAGTCAGAACTATGGTGTTGGAAAATGGAAACGAATGGATCGTGTCTTGATCGACTGTCTGATCTTATCATTTGTTGCAATGATGATCTTGGGAAACAGCGCTTATTTCTTTGGTCCTAAACTCTTGACGATCTATACAAGTAATTCAAAAGTAATTCAATGTGGAATGGAAATCTTGTTATATACAACGGTTACGTATTTCCTCTGTGGATTTATGGATCTGTTTCCTGGAGCACTTCGTGGAATGGGGCGTTCTGGTGTGCCAATGATCCTTTCGATCATTGGGACAGTAGGAACAAGAATCGTATGGATTTTCTGGATCTTCCCGAATCATAGATCTTTGGATATTTTATTTATATCATATCCAGCATCCTGGATCATAACAATCGTATTACAGGTGATCTGTTATTACTTTGTGAGAAAACAATTATATGCAAAAATGAGGGCAGAAGCATAATAACAAACAGGCAGTACATTAACCAGAACTGGAAGAATGTACTGCCATTTTTTGTTGGAATCCTGCATATCGGAATTCTATTTTTCCTTTTTATGAATATGAACCTCAGGAATTGCTACATTATCATAGAGAATAGAATGTTTTTCTTCTTTTTCCTGTTCTATTTCATCAATATGTTCCTCAATCTCATCAAAATCTTTTGTATGGATCTCGGGTATTGCAACATTTTCGCTTTTCATTTTATATTCTGATTTCTCACGGAGCTTATTTCGGATTGCTTCGCGTCTTTTTTTTCTTTTTCCAAACATTTTTCATCGTCTCCCTCTAGATTATAGAAAATTGATAAAGAACGTGATCACCAGACTATTTAAGAAGTCTGCAAATAAACTACCGATCAAAGGTACCAGAAGGTAAGCTTTGACGGATGGGACATAACGTTCACAGATTGCCTGCATATTCGCCATGGCGTTTGGCGTGGCACCCATTCCGAAACCACATACGCCAGAAGATAATACAGCGGCATCATAGTCTCTTCCCATGATATTAAATATTACAAAATAAGTAAATAAGAACATCAAAATAGTTTGTCCTGCAAGTAATGTGATCAGTGGAAGTGCAAGGTCTGCAAGCTGCCATAATTTTAAAGTGATCATGGCGATTCCTAAGAATAAAGATAGGCTGATACCACCAATATCATTGATCTCGCCCATATAAATTGTAAATTGTCCAGAATATTCGCCGATGTTACGCATAAATGCAGCAGCAATCATGGCACCGATATAGATTGGGAATGTCATACCTGTCATGGAAAGCAATTTGGAAATGATCGTTCCGATCCCCATGGCGATGATCAGCTGGAACACGGCAGCTGGATACATACTTGTGTGACGTTCATGCTTTTTCTCTTCTTCAATTAACAGGCTGTTATCTTCAGGAATTGCAGTCTTTAAAAGATTTTTCTTCTCAATCAGACGTTTTCCAACGGGACCGCCCATGATACTTCCAGCGATCAATCCAAATGTAGCAGCAGCTGTACATAAAGTGCTGGCACCTTTAACACCAAAGTCTTCAAGAACAGGTCCAAATGCACCAGCGGTACCATGACCACCGATCATAGGGATAGAACCTGTACAGAGTCCAACCAAAGGACTGATCTGTAGTGCTTTGGACAGACCGACTGCAAGAAAGTTCTGGCATATGATCAATATGATCACAAGGATCAGGAAAATGATCAAAGATTTTCCACCACTTTTTAAGACTTTTAAGTTTGCCTGAAATCCAACAGATGTAAAGAAGAATACCATACAGACTTCTTTTAGAATATCATCAAAGGAAAATTCGGCAAATCCAGTTACATAACATACACAGGTAAAGATTGCAAAGATCACACCGCCGATCACAGGTGCAGGAATACAAAATCGTTCTAAGATCGCAATCCTGTGTTTTAAAAAGTTTCCTAACATCAAAACGACTACGGCAACCGCGATCGTCTGATACATATCTAGTTGTATTGTCATTTATTTACACCGCAGCGGTTAATTGCTTCCTTTCTCTGTATTTACTGTGATTCCATGTTGTTTATAATAGGCAGCAGCACCGTCATGGAATGGAATCGTGATACCATCAACGGCAGTTGTCTCATCAAGAGAAATATCTACAGGCAGTGCATACTGAATCTGCTGTTGATTCTTAAACAGAATCTGTGTAATGTCTTTGACAGTATCTTCGGAAAGTTTATCACTTGCAAGAAGAACAGCTTTGACACCAACAGTTTTAATTTCTTTAGTCTGATTTACATATGTACCTGCAGGTATTGTATATTCTGTGTAAAATTTATAAGATTTCTTCAGACGAGAAACCCCTTTTTGATCAAGACTGACCAGACGAATCTTACACTGTTTTGACAGCTCATTGATCACAGTCGTCTGAACACCTGCGGTACAGAAAAATGCATCAATATCGCCAGATTTTAATTTCTTGGCGGCATCTGTATAATTCAGATTTACAGTATCAACAAGTCTTTCGTTTAATCCATAAGCATTTAAAATCTGCAACGCATTCTGTTCAGTTCCAGATTCTTCTTCACCAATGCAGACCTTTTTCCCTTCTAGATCATCCATAGACTGAATGTCTGAATCCGCAGGAACCACAATCTGACAGGCTTCTGTATAAAGGGAAGCAACAGCACGATATCCCTGATATTTCTTATCATTTTCAAAAATACCAGTGCGGTTATAAGCATCATTGATCAAATCCATTTGGGCAACAGCCATCTGAATGTAATCTTTAGATAACAGACGAAGATTTGCAGCAGAACCTGCAGTTGTTTTTACTTCAATGTTATATTTTTTACTCTTAGATGAGATAAGGTTGGCAAAAGTATCACCAAAAATCTGGTAAGTACCACCGATTCCAGCAGAACCAAAGCGGATTTTTCCAGAATTCATCTTACACCCAGTCAAGCATGTACTGATCATAATTGCGACAGCACAAAGTACCATAAGTTTCTTTTTCAAAATATCACCTCTCATTTTTTACCTTTCCTTATCTTTATTTTAACATTAAATTGTTATTTCGAATAGTTTTAGGGCAATAAAAAATTATTTATGACCTTCGTTATATAGTTTTTGTATGTTTTCAGGAAGTTTATCAGGCAACATGGCATTTATAGCATCTTCATTACCGTCTTTCATTGCTGTTTCATAATACCAGCACTTGAATTTTAAGAGAGAAAGAGTTTTTTGAAGTTCTTGGATTTCAGTTTCAACAGCTGATTTTCTGGCTTCAAATAATTCTTTCCTTTTTTCATAGCTTGCGCTGCCTTCAGATACCCAGAGAAAAAATTGCTTTATATCTTTGATCTCAAGACCGGATTTCTTCAGACATTCAATAATACGAAGCGCTTCCAATTCATTATCACTAAAATAACGGATATTTCCTTTACGTTCCAGATTAGGGAAAAATCCTTCCTTGTCATAATACCTTAAGGTAGAAACAGGAAGATCAAACATTGTAGAGACTTGACCGATCGTGTACATAGAAAAACCTTCTTTCAAAAATATTCTTGACCTAAAGTTAACTTTAGGTTGTATGATATAAATATCATACACTATTGCTAGTGTATTTACAAGAAACCAGACAAGGAGAAAAATAGATGTATATTGAAAATATTAATGGTCCAGAAGATGTCAAGAAATTATCCGAGGATCAGTTAAATGTACTTGCAGAAGAAATTCGTGATGCATTATTAAAAAAATTAAGTAAGCATGGAGGTCATTTTGGACCGAATTTCGGTATGGTAGAAGCAACGATCGCCATGCATTATGTATTTGAATCGCCAAAAGACAAGATCGTATATGATGTTTCCCATCAATCTTATCCACACAAAATGTTGACTGGACGTAAGGATGCATTCCTATATGAAGAACATTATGATGATGTATCAGGATACAGTAATCCAGGAGAAAGTGAGCATGATCATTTCACAATTGGGCATACATCAACTTCTATAAGTCTTGCACTTGGACTTGCCAAAGCAAGAGACCTAAAAGAAGAAAATGGAAATGTGATCGCAGTGATCGGAGATGGATCTTTAAGTGGAGGGGAAGCATTAGAAGGTCTTGATTATGCCGCAGAATTAGGTGGAAATCTGATCATTGTAGTTAATGATAACGATATGTCGATCGCAGAAAACCACGGTGGATTATATGAGAATCTAAAAGTGCTTCGTGAAACAAACGGAGAATCTAAATGCAATCTATTCAAAGCCATGGGATTAGATTACATTTATGTCAAAGAAGGAAATAAAGTCGCTGATCTGATCGAAGCATTCAAACAGGTCAAAGATACAAAAAAAGCAGTTGTCGTTCATATTAATACGCAAAAAGGAAAAGGATATAAATTAGCTGAGGAACATAAAGAAGACTGGCATTACTGTGCGCCATTTGATGTGGAAACAGGAAAGCCTTTAGATTCTTTTGATGGTGAGGATTTCTCAAGTGTAACAGCACAATACCTGTTAAAGAAAATGAAAGAAGACAAGAAGGTCGTAGCGATCACTTCTGCAACACCAACAGTTATGGGATTTACAGAAGATAAACGTAAGGAAGCTGGAAAACAGTTTATCGATGTTGGGATCGCGGAAGAAACAGCAATGGCAATGGCGGCAGGAATCGCAGCAGGTGGTGGAAAACCGGTTTATGGAGTATATTCAACATTTGTACAGAGAACTTACGACCAGATCACACAGGATCTGTGCATCGATAGCAATGCAGCAACGATCGTGACTTTCTGGGGATCTGTTTATGGAATGAATGATGTTACTCATCTTGGATTACAGGATATTCCAATGATGAGCAATATTCCAAACTTAGTATACCTCGCACCAACAACAAAAGAAGAATATCTGGCAATGTTGGACTGGAGTATCGATCAGGATCAATATCCAGTCGCGATCAAACTTCCAGGTGGAGAAATGATCTCTGACAGAAAAAAAATAACAAAAGATTTCAGTCAGTTAAACAAATATGAAGTCACAGAAAAAGGAAGCAAAGTTGCAGTCATTGGACTTGGAACATTCTACAATATGGGATGTGAAGTTGCAAAAGCAGTAGAAGAAAAGACAGGAACAAAAGCAACTGTGATAAATCCATATTATATTACTGGAATTGATGAAGTATTATTAGAAAATCTAAAGAAAGATCATGATGTAGTTATTACATTAGAAGATGGATTTTTAGAAGGAGGATTCGGAGAAAAGATTGCACGATTCTATGGGAATTCTGATATGAAGGTATTTAATTATGGAGTGAAAAAAGAATTATTAGATCGATATGATGTTACCGAACTCCTTGAGAAGAATCATTTGACGGTTCAGCAGATTGTGGGGGATCTTAAATTTTAATTTGTATGAGTTGAAGGTCATCGAGTATTTAGAGAAAAAATGAAAGATAGCATGTGAGCAACACGAATTCCATTGACGGAGTTTTGACAGAACGCCTATTCGCTGGATCTCCTGCAATAACTCGCGTTGAAAGTTACTGAAACCAGTAGTCTTTGACGCTCAAACAATTGCCCGATCCAGCTGCGATTCCGTCAAAACTCCTATGGAATTCGATCGTTGCTCACATGCTATCTTTCATTTTTTCTCTAAATACCTGAAGACTTTCAATCATAAAAATAAGAAAATTCAGGCTGATGGATGTATGTTAAACATTATTGTTTTTCAATTTTTGTAGTGGTAGACAGATGTTTATTATAAATGCTAATATAGTAAAATATTCACCCCCCACCAATAACTTCAGTTCATCAAACTACCCTACAAATCGGTGCTTGTAGATTTTAGCTAAACTTCTGTTAACGAATACAAAAATTATCAATCAATACCATACAACATACACACTGTATAGTGATTTGAATTACGTAAATTATTTGAATATTCCACCAATAATTTCCGTCATCAAACTACAATTTACTCACCAAAACTTATTCCAATCGTCTTAGCGTCCTTAATCATCTGGCACTTCGGATCAACATATTTTAATTTTCCGGCAACTTCAGATAATGGAACCTTTTTTGTATCTCCATCAACGATACCAACCATATAGCCATACTCTTTATTAAGGATCAATTCAGCGGCATATGCTCCAACTCTTGTAGCAAGTACACGGTCGTAAGCACAAGGAGCACCACCACGCTGTGTATGTCCTGGAACGGTGACTCTGATCTCACGTTTTGTTTTTTCTTCTAGTGCAGCTGCAATCTCATAAGCAACAGAAGGATATCTTCTTTCTGCAAGTTTTGCCTTATACTGTTTCTTCTTTAACTTCGCATCTTCTTTTGAAATAGCACCTTCAGCAACTGCGATAATCGAGAATTTCTTTCCAGCTGCAAAGCGGTTTTCTACAACTTCGGCTACTTTATCAATATCATAAGGAATTTCAGGCAGCAGGATTACGTCAGCTCCACCAGCAATTCCTGATTGCAGGGTAACATGTCCGACTTTATGCCCCATAACTTCGATGATAAATATACGGCTGTGAGAAGAAGCTGTTGTATGGATTCGGTCGATCGTATCAGTTGCAATATCAACGGCACTCTGGAATCCGAATGTCATTTCAGTTCCCCAAAGATCATTGTCAATTGTCTTTGGAAGTGTTACAACATTTAAACCTTCTTCACGAAGCATATTTGCAGTTTTGTGAGTTCCGTTTCCGCCAAGGACTACAAGACAGTCTAATTTATATTTACGATAATTATTTTTCATTGCCTCGACTTTATCAAGACCGTTTTCATCAGGGATGCGCATCTTTTTGAATGGCTGTCTGGAAGTTCCAAGAATTGTACCTCCACGGTTTAAGATTCCAGAAAAATCATCTGGTGTCATACGGTCAGCAATATCGTAGATCAGACCTTTATATCCATCGCGGAAACCATAGATCTCCAGATCATTTCTCTTTACACTTAAACCTTTTATTAAACCACGCATGGCAGCATTCAATGCCTGACAGTCGCCGCCACTGGTTAAAATTCCAATTCTTAACATGAATTTATCTCCCTTCTGGTTTTATATTTGTATTTAAACCATCTAACATTAGTTAACTACTATTTTAACATATAATTATATACAAAAATTATAAAATTTAGTAAATAAAACGTTAAGAAAGCGTAAAATCTGATAAAAAGATAAGATCATGATCTTTGTTTTCGTACAATCAAAATATCCGATAAAACAGATTAAGAAAATATAAAAATGTGCATTGAAAATAAATAAAAAACCAGATAATATAAATATAGAAAGTCACATATGAAATGTGGCATATTCACGACGGAGGAAGCCAGATGAAAAGTGATCGTTTTTTAATAAAAGCAGCAGAACTTTATTACCGTGATGGATTATCGCAACAAGAGATTGCGAAAAAATTACATACATCAAGAACCAGTATTTCCAGAGCATTGATCCAGGCGAGAAATGAAGGGTATGTTCAGATCAGGATTCAATATCCTGAACAAAGTGATCTTGCATTGGAACGGAAATTAGAAGAAAAATATGGATTGACAGAAGCATTGATCGCTGTTCCGGCATATGAACAGTCATCGGATCAAGAAGTAGCGTTTCAAGCGGTAGACTATATTCTAAGAGTTTTGAAAAAAAACATGGTATTTGGAATGACATGGGGAAGAGCCATGCATGAATTTGTGGAGCAGTTGGCGAAAGATGAACGTCTTAGATCTCTTTCATTTCAGAATGTAAAAGTTGTTCCATTTCTTGGAACACCGGGAGCGATACAGTCAGATTCATGGAATACAACAACATATTCCAATACACTTGCAACGAAAGTCGGAAATTTATTACACTGTGCAAGTTATAACTTGTCTGCACCAATGTATGTGGAAGGTACAAAAGAAAAAGAGTTGATCGAAAGTATTGATGAAATCGCCAAAGTTCTTCATATGGCAGAAACAGCGGACATTGCATTGATCGGAATCGGATCGATGCAGGACGATTCTTCGATTATCAAGGCAGAAATACGGACAAAGGAAGAATACAAGGAACTAGTGAGAAAAGGTGCCGTTGGAGAAATCGTTGGAAGGATTTATGACAAGAATGGCCAGACGGTTGATGAGGATCTGAAAAGAAAAATGGTTGGAATTTCATTGGATAAGATCGCAAAGATACCAGTCAGAGTCGGAATGTCTTATGGAAAAGATAAGATCGAAGCAATCAAAGGTGCGATCGCAGGTGGATTAGTGAATGTGTTGGTAACAGATGTGCCGACGGCAGAGTTATTATTAAAATAATATAGAGATAAGAATATGAAGCTGATATGCAAATAAAAGTAAGCATATCAGCTTCTTTTTTTATTGTAAAAATCCTGTAAATCAGCACTTTTTGTGTGATGGAAAAATAAAAAATTGTATTGACAAATAAAAACGTTGAATCTATAATAAAAAATATCAAATGACAATGTACATGGTCATGTGACCACGCAATACAAACAGAAAGGAAAAGAGATAAGCTATGAAGACAAGAGCAGTCAGACTTTATGGGGAATCAGATTTAAGATTAGAAGAATTTGATATGGGAGAACTGAAAGACGATGAGATCTTAATGGAACTGATCACTGACAGTGTCTGCATGTCTACTTACAAAGAATCTATTCAGGGAGCAAAACATCAGAGAGTCAACGATGATATCAGCGAACATCCGATCATCGTAGGACATGAATTTGCAGGAATCATTCGTGAAGTTGGGGCGAAGTGGAAAGATAAATATCAAGTTGGAACAAAATATACCATGCAGCCAGCGATCAATATCAAAGGTTCTATGGCAGCCATCGGATATTCTTATGAATACTGCGGAGGAGCAGCAACCTTTATCAAAGTTCCGCCAATTGTAATGGAAAAAGACTGCTTATTACCTTTTGATGAAAACAGTGCATTTTTTGAGGCATCACTGGCGGAGCCTATGAGCTGTATCATTGGAGCATTCCATTCTATGTACCACAGTGAACGTGGTGTTTATGAACATAAGATGGGAATTGTAGAAGGTGGAAAGAGTGCACTTCTTGCAAGCTGCGGTCCAATGGGATTAGGAGCAATCAGTTATATGTTAAATTGTAATCGTAAACCTTCTTTACTGGTGATCACAGACATTGATGAAGTAAGATTAAAAAGAGCTAGTGAATTATTTACAGAAGAATATGCCAAAGAACGAGGTGTTGAAATCCATTTTGTCAATACTGCGAAAGTCGATGACCCAGTGAAGACATTAAGAGATTTAACTGGTGGAACAGGATTTGATGATGTATCTGTATATGCACCAGTCAGACCAGTGATCGAGATGGCAGATGAGATTTTAGGATTTGACGGATGCTTAAACTTCTTTGCAGGACCAGTGGATCCAAAATTATCTGCGATGTTTAATTTCTTTGACGTACATTATAAGATGCACCATCTGGTAGGATCAAGCGGTGGGAATACCGATGATATGAAAGAATGTTTAAAACTTGCAGGAGAAGGAAGATTAGATCCAGCTGTTATGATCACGCATATCGGGGGAATTGATGCACAGATTGATACGATATTGAATCTCCCAAAGATTCCAGGAGGAAAGAAACTGATGTATCTTGGAAAGAATCTTGAACTAACAGCAATTGAAGATTTTGAAGAAAAAGGAAAAACAGATGATAGATTTAAAGAATTAGCTAAGATTACAAAAGAACATAATGGATTATGGTCCAAAGAAGCAGAAGATTATCTGTTAGCTAATTTTTAAAAATGATACAAGTGGAACTTATAAAGTAAAATTTTAGAATGAATTTTCGGGAGGATGAAACAGATGTTAGTAAACAGTAAACAGATGTTAGAAGAAGCCAAAGCAGGACATTACGCAATCCCAGCAGCCAACATTGTAAACCTTGAGAATATCAAAGGAGTGATCGAGGCGGCAGAAGAAACAAAACACCCATTGATGGTGTGTCTGGCGGAGGTACATACACCGACATTAGGTATTGAAGAAGCAGCAGCGATCGTAAAATATTACGCAGAAAAAAGTAACCAAGATATCGCGCTTCATTATGATCATGGATTTACGATCGAGTTGGTTAAGAAAGCTATTGATGTCGGATTTACCTCTGTTATGATTGATGGATCAAGCCTTCCATTTGAAGAAAATGTGGCAAAGACAAAAGAAATTGTAGCATATGCACATGAAAGAAATGTTACGGTAGAAGCTGAAATCGGACACGTAGGAGAAGGAGACAGCTATCATGTTGAAGGAAATACAATGTTAACAACACCAGAAGAAGCAAAGAAATTTGTAGAACAGACAGGAGTTGATTCCCTTGCAGTATCTATTGGAACAGCTCATGGAGAATACAAAGGAATTCCACATCTGAATTTTGAAAGATTACAAGAAATTGCAACCGAGGTTTCTATTCCACTAGTACTTCATGGAGGATCTGGTTCTGGAGATGAAAATTTATCCAAAGCAGTAGAACTTGGAATTGCGAAAGTAAATATCTGTACAGACTTATTAAATGCAGCAAGAGATAATACAAAAGATGGATATGCCGAAAGAAGTTACTATGATAGTGTAACACTTGCAAAAGATGGATTTAAAGATTGCCTGAAACATTATTACGAAGTATTCCATACAAAATAAACAAAAAGAAATGCGAAAACATACAATTCAATATTGACGAACCGCCATTTCAAGTGTTAAGATAACTTAGTATGATAAAAGCGAAGAAAGAGACAGTACTTCTATCATGAACGCATGAGCGAGTCCGGGGCGGTGGAAGCCGGGTGTTAGTAAGATAAGAAGGAAGATCACTCCCAAGCTGCAGGCTGAAGATAGTAAGCTGTGCCGGTATCCTCCGTTAACGGGATAACATATGATAGTATGTGAAATAGGTGGTTTAGAAGCAACAGCGTTGTCCTATTTTGGACAGCGCTTTTTCTTATTTTTTCCTATTTCATTAGATTTTCTAAGAAGTAAAAGGAGAGATGAAGATGTACAAGAAAGTATCATCTGACATGAACTTTGTTGATCGCGAGAAAGAGACCGTAAAGTTCTGGAAAGAAAACGAAATTTTTGAAAAGAGTATCGAAGAAAGAAAAGACGATCCGACATATACATTCTATGACGGACCACCAACAGCTAATGGTAAACCACATATCGGACACGTTTTAACTCGTGTTATCAAAGATATGATTCCTCGTTACCAGACAATGAAAGGTCATAAGATCATTCGTAAAGCTGGATGGGATACACACGGACTTCCAGTCGAACTTGAAGTTGAAAAGATGTTAGGTCTTGATGGAAAAGAACAGATCGAAGAATACGGTATGGAACCATTCATCAAGAAATGTAAAGAAAGCGTTTGGAAATACAAAGGTATGTGGGAAGACTTCTCAGATACAGTAGGTTTCTGGGCTGATATGGAGAACCCATACATCACATACGATAATAACTTTATCGAATCTGTATGGTGGGCATTAAAACAGATCTGGGATAAAGGATTACTTTACAAAGGATTTAAGATCGTACCTTACTGCCCACGTTGCGGAACACCATTATCCGCACAGGAAGTGGCACAGGGATACAAAGATGTCAAAGAACGTTCAGCGATCGTTCGCTTTAAATTAGTAGATGAAGATGCATATTTCCTTGCATGGACAACAACACCATGGACACTTCCATCTAATATCGGTCTTTGCGTAAACCCAGAAGAAACATACGCAAAAGTAAAAGCCGCAGATGGATATGTATACTATATGGCAGAAGCACTGCTTGATACAGTTCTTGGAAGATTAGCAGACGAAGAAGCAGGAACACCTGCATATGAAGTCTTAGAAACATACAAAGGAAAAGACTTAGAATACAAAGAATACGAACCATTATATGACTGTGCAGCAAAAGTTGCAGAGAAACAGCACAAGAAAGCATTCTATGTAACATGTGATGGATATGTAACATTAACAGATGGTACAGGTATCGTTCATATCGCACCAGCATTTGGTGAAGACGATGCGAAAGTCGGACGCAAATATGAGATGCCTTTTGTACAGTTAGTAGACGAACGCGGTAATATGTCAGAAGAAACACCATTTGCCGGATTATTCGTTAAGAAAGCAGATCCAGAAGTATTAAAAGACTTAGATGCTCGTGGATTATTATACGATGCACCTAAATTCGAGCATAGCTATCCACATTGCTGGCGTTGTGATACACCACTGATCTACTATGCAAGAGAATCTTGGTTCATCAAGATGACAGACGTAAAAGATCAGCTGATCGCAAATAACAATACAGTTAACTGGGTACCAAAGAGCATCGGTAAAGGACGTTTTGGAGACTGGTTAGAGAACGTACAGGATTGGGGAATCTCAAGAAACCGTTATTGGGGAACTCCATTAAATATCTGGGAATGTGAATGTGGACATCAGCATTCAATCGGTTCTATCGAAGAATTAAAGAGTATGTCTGATAACTGTCCAGACGATATTGAACTTCACCGTCCATATATCGACCAGGTAACAATTAAGTGTCCACATTGTGGAAAACCAATGCATCGTGTAGAAGAAGTAATCGACTGCTGGTTCGATTCAGGATCTATGCCTTTCGCACAGTGGCATTACCCATTTGAGAATAAAGAAATCTTCGAAGATAACTTCCCAGCAAACTTTATCTCAGAAGCTGTAGACCAGACTCGTGGATGGTTCTACTCCTTAATGGCAATTTCAACTTTATTATTTAATAAAGCACCATATAAAAACGTTGTCGTATTAGGACACGTTCAGGATGAAAACGGACAGAAGATGAGTAAGTCCAAAGGAAATGCAGTTGATCCATTCGATGCATTAGAAGAGCATGGAGCAGATGCGATCCGTTGGTATTTCTATACAAATAGTGCTCCATGGCTGCCAAACCGTTTCCATGCAAAAGCCGTTACAGAAGGACAGCGTAAATTCATGGGAACATTATGGAATACTTATGCATTCTACACATTATACGCTGAGATCGACCAGTTTGATCCAACAAAACATGCGTTAGAATATGACAAGTTATCTGTAATGGATAAATGGCTGTTATCTAAGATGAACACAATGGTCAAATCTGTGGATGATAACTTAGGAAACTACAGAATCCCAGAAGCTGCAAGAGCATTACAGGAATTTGTAGATGATATGAGTAACTGGTATGTAAGACGCTGCCGTGACCGTTTCTGGGCAAAAGGAATGGAACAGGATAAGGTAAATGCATACATGACTTTATACACAGCATTAGTTACTGTATGTAAAGCAGCAGCTCCAATGATCCCATTCATGACAGAAGAGATCTACCAGAACATCGTAAGAAGTGTTGATGCATCTGCAAAAGAAAGTATCCACTTATGCGACTTCCCTGTATACAATGCAGAACAGGTAGATGAGAAATTAGAAGCAGATATGGATCTCGTCTTAAAGATCGTCGTATTAGGACGTGCATGCCGTAATGGAGCAGCGATCAAGAACCGTCAGCCAATCGGACAGATGTATGTAAAAGCAGAAGCATCTCTGCCAGATTATGACGAAGCGATCATCTTAGACGAGTTAAATGTGAAGAATATCACATTTACAGATGACGTATCAAACTTCACAACATACAACTTCAAACCACAGTTAAAGACTGTAGGACCAAAATACGGCAAATTAGTTGGAGGAATCAGAAACTACTTAGCAGCAGTTGATGGAAATGAAGCGAAAGCTCAGTTAGACTCTAAGGGAGTATTAACATTTGAAGTTGATGGAACACCAGTAGAATTAGCAGAAGAAGATTTGTTGATCGAAATGGTAAAACAGGAAGGATTCGTAACAGAAGCAGACAACGGAGTGACAGTTGTACTTGATACAAACTTATCCGAAGAACTGTTAGAAGAAGGATTCGTCCGTGAAGTAGTCAGCAAGATCCAGTCTATGAGAAAAGAAGCAGGATTCGAAGTAACAGATCATATCACATTCTCTTACAAAGGATCAGACAAAGCCGCAGACATCATCGGAAGAAACGAAGCAGCGATCGCTGGAGATGTTTTAGCAGATGAAGTGAAAGCTGGAGAAGTTGCTGGATATGAAAAAGAATGGAACATCAATGGTGAGAAAGTTACTTTAGGTGTTGAGAAAAGATAATTTCATATAATGATGAGAGTGTCAATAAGTATAAATTGCTTATTTGTGCAAGCACAAACGCAATCTATACTTTTGACACTTACATCATATAACGAAGAAAATATAAAAAAGATCAGCTGTAGAAAGTTTTACAGCTGATCTTTTTGCTATTATTTATGAAATTTTCTTTGAAAGTGAAATCACATTAAGACCATGTTCTTCCAGAAAAATATTAATATCAATGAGATTCCATTTTTCATTATTAATATCCATCATGATCGCTGCATCCCTTGGGACCTTTGCATAAAGTTCTCCTAACTGAGCGATCCGAAGAGCATGCTGCGTCGTTTTCAGATTCATGTGAGCCCCAAGACACAAAGCAAGCAGATAATCTCTGGAAGGATGAGGCTTCGTTCCATTTAAGATTTCATGGGCATAGCTTTGTGATATCCCACTGTTTTTGATGATCTGCGAAATTTTCAGGTCATGCTTTGCAATATAAACAGAGAAAAAATCCTGCAGGCTTGGTAACTGCTGAAGATTCTTAAGATAATCCGAAAAATTCTCCAAAGAAGTAGATTTTAATTGTTGATCTAAATGATCAGTTAATTGATCCTGCATATGTAAATATCCTTTCTCTCTTTGTGCTTATAATAAACGATCATTGCCCCTTCTTTAAGGAAACTGCTGCAAATACCGCACAAATCAGACACCAGGCAGCCCATACATTTAAATCTGCATAACTTCCTGCCATAGTAAATCCGCAAAGTGCACCAAGTGCAAATAAAACGATCAGTGCGATATTACCGCCCTTTGAACCATTTCTTGTAGCAATAGAAACAATTCCACCAGCCAATAAAATGATCGCAACGATCAATCCGGCAGAACCGCCACTTTCCCCATTTTCTGCTAAAGAATTTGAAATTCCAGCAGCACAAGACTGAAACATAACAAAAGCAAAAAGTACAATTGAGATGATTCCAGAAACTAATTTCCAAGTTTTCATATTTAATTCCTCCCTTCTATATGAACAATAATAAGAGTAGCAAATATTCATATAGAAATGTTTCGCTGACAGCGTAAATTTTTACTGCCAGCGATAAAGAACCTACCATATGATTTCTTCGACTAACAGCATAAAGATCATAAGAATGACCAAAATCCCCAAAGAAATCAGACACTGTAGGACAATTCGAAGTACAAAAGGGAGAGAATGACCCAGAAAAGATTTGGTTCGGATATTTTTGTAGTTAAAATTATAAAAAATAAGGCTGAGCAGCATCAGAAATACAAAAAAACGTTCATGCCATAGTTGTAGCCCAGTTAGAGGAAGTCCGGTTTTTGCATTTGTGAAATCTGAAGTCATACTACAGTAAAGAAAAGAGAGATACCCGAAGAATGCTAAGATCATTTTCCACAGCTTTCCAGTACGAAATCCTGGAATATCAGAATGTATCGAAGAAAGCGTAAATCCAGGTTTTCCAATATCAGAGGAAATATTATCGTGTAAAGCTGTCTTAAGTTCCTCAACCGTCTGGAAACGTTCTTCAGGATTCCAGCGGATACATTTTGAAATGATGGAACGGTATCGGTCATCAGCCAATTGATGTTTCGGATATTCCCCTGTCAATAAGCGATTAAAAATAATTCCCAACGCATAAATATCAGATCGGGCATCAGATTGCCCAAATCCATACTGTTCTGGAGGGGCATATTCTTTCGTTCCAAGTAATTCCGTGTCCTGCTCTTGCCCAGATTCATAATATCTGGCAGTATCGAAATCCACGATATAGACAAGATTTTCACTGGTCAAAATGATATTCGATAATTTCAGATCACGATGAATGATTGGTGGAGTCAGAGCATGAAGTGATTTTAAAATATCACAAAGCCTACGCATGATCGCAAGAGCATCCGAATAGACCAGTGTTGTCTGTTCCTCAAGCAACTGTTCCAAAGTTTGTCCATGAATATAATCTTCAATCAGGATTAAAGAATCATTTTCAAGGATCAGGTCATGAATTTTTGGAATTCCGGAGATTTGTAAGTCCCTCAACTGCTTATAAACATTCAAAGAAAATCTGGATAAAACTTTCTTAACGAAAATTTCACCAGACAACTTGTGTTTGATTAAATATATATGATTGTGATTTCCAAGAGTCGTCAGTTCCTCATAGCAGGATAGACGATATTCTTCTTCTAAAGTCATGTGTTAGGATTCCTTTTGGTTTATGTAATATGTCGTTGAATAATTGTTATATAATTAGTTTAACATAGGTTGATTGTGGAGGAAAGGTGTAGAGAAGATGGATTGAAAACATGAAATAACTATAGTATACTAAAAATAAATAAAATATGTGGAATAAACTGGAAAACACTTAAATGTATTTGAGATAGTGAGGAACAAATAGAGATGTTTCAGAGTGATTTCGGAATTATTGCGGATTATTTTGTGAAGAGAAGGAAGAGGAGTTAATAGAGGCGAAACACTAAAATTGATTATGATGGTTCAAAAGAAAATAAAAAAAGGAGATTCAATAGCAAAGATAGCCGATGATCTTGTAGAAGATGAAATTGTGATTTCGCCAATATATAAAATGGTAAAAGAATATCCAGAAGATACGGAGAGAGATATTTATCAGAGAGTGACATGCTCCCACCACTTAAATCCCTGATTTTGAAGTGGGGGCTTCTTGCTCAATGGCTCTACTGAGCCAAGTATCTACAAGCTATCCTCGCGTGCCCCGCGATTCTTTTGCCCTGACACGGGCATGTTTTCTTATTATACAATTGTCCGGATACGGACAGTTTATGCTGTCAACATCCTTCTTGCCTCTTCACGGATGTTGATCGCTGCATTACGATCTCTGTCCATCTCATTTCCACACTCACAGTGATACACTCTTTCGGATAATCTCAGCTCTTTTTTTATCCTTCCACATTTACAGCATTTTTTACTGGAAGGAAAAAACCTGCTTCTTCCATTTCGATCTTTTCTGAAAACACTGCCATCCCCTGCATTGCATAATCTATTCCAAGTATCTTTGCAGTACTATAGCCTGGTTCAGCTGCTTGGTTTTCACAGCTGTATCCTTCATACAGCAGACTTGCAAAATATTTTCCGGATGGTTCCATACTGACAGTCACTGATCTCAAGCGAAGTCCTTCTGCTGGTTCCCTGTGTTTTTTTCTGATTTCCGGATATTCCTTTTTCAACAATCTGCTACGGGCACTTTTATAAGCATTGATAAATTTACTAAGTTCTGTTCTCGGCTGCGCACGGAATATTACATGCACATGATCAATATCATGATTCTATTATACCATAGATCGCACTATCGAACAAGTGTTCCTTTTGCTTTTGCGCAATTCGTCTCCCGCATGCAGAGGAAGGAGAATTCTTGCTATATTATGTTAAAATAATAAAATAATTCAAATTAATTAAACAGGATCTAAAATAGAATGTAAAATATTTTAGATCCTATTTCACTTTTAAGAAGATGATTTAAGATTCTCGAATAAACTAAAAAAATGTGATAGAATCTGAAATAAAAGGAGAGATTTGTATGAAAACAAGACAACAAGCAATCACTTACGGTCTAACTTTCCCACACACATATGTGGAATCTCCATTCAAAGATCCCAATTGGGAATTAGTAAGGGTAAAAGGAAGTAAAAAAGCCTTTTTATGGGTCTATGAAAAAGATGGTTATATCAATCTGAATATCAAAGTAGATCCAGAATGGAGAGAATTCTGGAGAGAAGCCTACGATGCCGTCATCCCAGGATATCATCAGAATAAAAAATATTGGAATACGATCATCTTAGACGGGACTATTCCAGAAAAAGACATCAAAAAAATGATCAAAGAAAGCTACGATATCATCACGGACAGTCCGACAAAAAGAATCTACGAAGCAGTCAAACAAATTCCAAAAGGGCATGTGGCAACCTATGGACAAGTAGCAGCCATGGCAGGAAATCCAAAGATGTCACGAGCAGTAGGAAATGCCCTGCATAAGAATCCAGATCCAGAGAATATACCATGTTTTCGAGTCGTCAATGCAAAAGGAGAACTAGCAGAGGCATTTGCGTTTGGAGGAGAAGGAAAACAGGCGAAATTGTTAGAAGAAGATGGAGTTGTGGTTGTTGATGGGAAGGTTGATCTGGATGTGTATGGGATGTAGGGAAATATGATTTAAAAGAACTAGAATTTTTCCATCAAATCCATTGGAAACCACTCCTCAAAATGTTAAAATAACCACAAAGGAAGTGATGCACAATGGAATATTACGGAACCTTGGGACCAACCTGTTGCGAACCAACGATTTTAAAGAAGATGTTTGATGCCGGAATGACAGGGATCCGGTTGAATTTATCACATAGTTCATTAGAAGGAAGCCATGCATGGATTTATCATTATTTTGAGGCAGCGAAGCAGACAAATGGCGAGAAGAAGTTAATGATCGATCTGATCGGGCCAGAACTTAGAATTGGATATCTGGAAGGAGATATGGGCCTTTCAACAGGAGCACATGTGGTTATAGGACATGGTGGAATTTTAGTACCAGAAGAAATCATGCCGCATATCAGAAGAGATCAGGAAATTTTATTAGATGACGGGAAAATAAAACTGATCGCAGAACGGAAAATATCACCACGATCCTGGAGATGCCGCATTGTCTGTGGAGGAGTATTGACGGCACGTAAAAGCATAGCTTTGCCAGGATGTAATATCAACAATCCGACGTTAACTGAGGCTGATCTGAAGAATCTATCTTTGGCAAAACAATATCAAGTAACTGATGTTATGCTGCCATTTGTACGGAATAAAGAAGATCTGATCATACTAAGAGAAGCACTAAAACAAAACAACAGTGAAGATATTCGAATCTTTGCCAAAATAGAAAATATGACAGGAGTAGAGCATTTGGAAGAATTACTTCCATACTGTGATTATATTGTTATAGCAAGAGGAGACTTAGGAAATGTCATGCCATTATCCAAACTCCCAAAAGTGCAGGCATATATTGCAAAGGTATGCAAAGAACATAACAAAAATTTCATGGTAGTTACACAGATGCTAGACTCTATGATCCGAAACCCTTATCCAACAAGGGCTGAAGTAAATGATATTTATCATGCAGTTCATCAAGGAGCGAATGCATTGATGCTGACGGGGGAAACCGCTCACGGCAGATATCCGGTAGAAGCTATGAAGATGTTAGTAGAAACCGCAAATGGGAGTTTAGAAGAATTATGATGAATAAAAAATGGTGGCATAACAAAGTTGCATATCAAATTTACCCAAAGAGTTTTAAGGATACAAATGGTGATGGAATCGGCGACATTCCTGGAATTATCAGCAAGTTAGATTATTTAAAAGACCTAGGGGTTGATATTTTGTGGATATCTCCGATGTATCAGTCTCCGATGGTGGATAACGGTTATGATATTTCCGATTATTATGCGATCGATCCGATGTTTGGATCAATGGATGAGATGAAACAATTGATCAAGGAAGCAAAGAAAAGAAATATGTATATTCTGATGGATCTTGTTGTGAATCATTGTTCCAGTGAACATGAATGGTTCCAGAAGGCAATGGCAGATCCAGAAGGGGAATATGGATCATATTTTTATATCAAAGACGGGAAAGATGGGCAGCCACCGACCAACTGGAGATCTTATTTTGGAGGCAGTGTCTGGGAGAAGATCCCAGGGTATGACAATAAGTTTTATTTGCATTCTTTTGCAAAAGAACAACCAGATCTGAATTGGGAGAATGAGATTGTTCGTGAGAAGATTTATGAGATGATCTGTTGGTGGATGGACCAAGGACTTTCAGGCTTTCGGATTGATGCGATCATGAATATAAAGAAAGATCTGACATGGAGTGATCTGAAACCAGACGGTCCAGATGGACTCGCAGATGTATATAAGATCACAGGAAAAGTCGAAGGAATCGGAGATTTCTTGATGGAGATGAAGCATCGTTGCTTTGAACCATATGATGCACTGACCGTTGGGGAGGCTATGTTTGTAAAAGAAGATATCCTTCCACAATTTATCGGTGAAGATGGATATTTTTCTACGATTTTTGCATTTGAACCATGCCATGCCTATCGGAAAGGCAAAAATTATATGAACTATGACTGGCCACAGCCATTTGATGAATGGAGAGAGGAAACTTTTCATAATCAAGAGATTGTTGCCAAGGCAGGGTTTGAAGCGAATATCATTGAGAACCATGATCAGCCAAGAGGGGCAAGTCTGTTTATCCCAGAAGAAGATTATGGATTTTACAGCTTATCAGCACTTGCAACGATCATTTTCTGTGAGAGAGGTCTGCCTTTCCTATATCAGGGGCAAGAGATCGGGATGAGCAATCGTCAATGGAAATATGATGAATTTAATGATCTGGAAACAATCAATCAGTATCAGATCGCATTGAAGGCAGGAATGTCCAAAGAACAGGCATTGGAGATTGCAAGACATCACAGCAGAGACAATGCGAGAACACCAATGCAATGGAGTTCGGAAGAAAATGCAGGATTTTCAAAAGGAAAACCGTGGATGCCAGTTAATGAGAACTATAAAGTGGTGAATGTCGCAGAAGAAGAAAAAGAATATGGATCGATCCTGAATTTTTACAAGCGATTGATCGCATTTTATAAATCAGAAGAATATAATGAGATACTAACATATGGTGATTTCAGACCAATATATGAAAAAGAAGATCATATTTTTGCATATAGCAGGTCTTATGGATGTCAGAAACTGGTATTAATCTGTAACTTTAGTTCTAAGGAAAAAGATATTGAATTATCAGAAGACTATGAAAATGTTATATTTGTGAATTATGAACAGACAACTGTCATTGGAAATACGTTAAAAATGAAACCGTATGAATGTGTTATTTATGAGATGTAGATCAAAAAAGAATCCTGAACGATCAGGATTCTTTTTTATCTTTAGTAAAAATCTGGACAGTGGAGCGTGCCAAGTGAAAAATTTAAAAAGAGAAAAATTGAGTGATTTTTTAGGGCTGACAGATATTTTTTCTGTCAAAAATGTAGTAACAAACTAAAAAACGCCGCACGTCCAGACAAGATTGCCCAGACGGCCGGCGATTAATGATCATACTCCCATGTGGTTGATTCCACGTGCTCCGTCAGTCATATGACCTCATGGATATTAGGTTACTATAACTGGTCAGATTCGTCAACCCTGAATTTTAAGAAAATGTTATTGATATTGTATAAATTTTCAGACAATTAGAAAGAGGTTGTGTATAAAAAGCAAAAAAACAGGACATCCTCTGAATATGAGTAGAAAAAACATGATCAAAGGGATTCTGTTTCTGGCCATAGCATGTATGATTTTTGTGGCAGGACAAAGAAAATCCAATAACATAATACAGCAAAATCTGAAAAGCAATCTGATTCGGTTTCATGTGAGAGCTAATAGTAACAGCAGGATGGATCAGACATATAAATTGAAAGTAAGAGATGCCGTGATCGATCAGATCAGTCCAGAATTGAGTGAAGCAAAAACGAAGGAAGAAGCATTTAAAATCTTAAAAATGCAAAAAAACAGAATAAAAAATACAGCACAGGAAATATTAAAGAAAGAGGGAGTGAAACAAAAGGTAAACGTACATTTTGTACAAGAAAAATTTCCAGAGAAAAACTATGGCCAATATACATTTCCAGAAGGTATTTACGATGCAGTAAGAATCGATCTGGGAGCAGCAAAAGGGCACAACTGGTGGTGTGTCATGTTCCCGGATCTATGCGTAACAAAAGATGACAAGGTAAGGATCAACAATACAGCAAGAAAAAAGATGGAGAAACTTTTAGGGAAAAAAACGATCAGAAAAATAACAAAAGATAAATATCTTGGATGGTTGTTTAAAGTATAAGAAAAACGGAGCTGATACAGATCGTATCAGCTCCATTTTAAGTTCTGGAATTTATTCTAATGGTTTCTTTGCAGAGATAAGAAGTAGACGTTTCTTCTTATATACACGGAATTTGGTAAGCCCTGCATTCTTAAAATATTCTAAAGTCTCATAAGTAGAATGTCTGCGATCATCACCAGAAGTCAGATAGGATGGAATATTAGAAACAATTCGCAATGCCTCAGGAAGGGCAGATTCTCCAACATAAAGTCTTCCGCCAGGAACTAAGACACGAAATGCTTCATCAACAAACTTCTGTGGATCTTTAAAGGTGTGGAAATCGTCACATACAGTGATCACACGAAAGCTGTTGTCATCAAAAGAAAGAAAATCACTGTAACCTGTCTCAAAATGAAGTTCTGGCCAAGTTTGCTTTGCGATAAGAATCTTATCCTCAGATTCATCGATACCATATCCTTCAACATCCTTCCAGCGTGTCAGTTCATGTAAAAAGGTACCATCACCGCAACCGACATCTAATATATTATCTGCATCTCTGACGCATATTTTCTTGATCATTTCATCCCGTAAAGCATCTCTCATAAGAAACTCCTTTCGTATGCCTTGTGGTTTGTATGCCGTCTCTTTATTAACTTTCATTATACCAGATTCTGGTATACATGGAAAGAAGAGCACTAATTTTTGATTATAACATAGAAGAAAAATTTGTCAAATAATCTTATGGATGTATTCGGTTAACATGAAAACAGGATATGTGTTATACTTATTTACAGTGAATACGAAAAAAGGAAAAAGAAATTTATGAAGAATAAAAAGCACATAGTAACTGGTATTCTGGCTCATGTAGATGCCGGGAAGACAACACTATCAGAGGCAATTTTATATACTGCAGGGAATTTGAGAAAAATCGGACGTGTGGATAATGGAGATGCATTTTTAGATACTTATGAACTAGAACGGTCCAGAGGAATTACCATTTTTTCCAAGCAGGCAGAGGTTTCAATGAATGAGATGGATCTTACTTTGCTTGACACACCAGGACATGTGGATTTTTCTGCGGAGATGGAGAGAGCCCTGCAAGTGCTTGATTATGCGGTTCTTGTGATCAGCGGAGCAGATGGTGTGCAGGGCCATACTTTGACATTATGGAGCCTGCTTGAGAGATATAAGATCCCAACATTTTTATTTATTAACAAGATGGATCAGGACGGAACACAAAAAGATCAATTATTGAAAGAATTACAGGAACGTTTAAGCAGCGGATGTATTGATTTTGGAGAAAAGGGCAGTGATGAGTTTTATGAGATGATCGCTATGGAAGATGAGGCGTTACTGGATTATTATCTGGAATCAGGTGAGATCACGGAATCCAAGATCCGGGAAATGATCGCAGAACGTAAGATTTTCCCATGTTTTTTTGGATCAGCGTTAAAACTTCAAGGAGTCAATGAATTTCTGAGTGATCTTGCATTTTATACAGAAGAAAGAGAATATCCAGAGGAATTTGGTGCACGTATATTTAAGATCACAAGAGATGAAAATGGAAATCGTCTGACACATTTGAAAGTAACAGGTGGAAATTTAAAGGTAAAAACAGTTATTACAGAAAGTGATGAAAAGATCAATCAGATCCGTATCTATTCGGGAGAAAAGTATGAGACAGTAAATGAACTGCAGGCAGGAAGAATCTGTGCGGTTACAGGACTTTCAGATACGATCCCTGGGCAGTGTCTTGGAGCAGAGCAGGGCGGATATGAACCTGTGTTGGAGCCAGTACTTACTTACCAGATGATATTGCCAGAAGAGACAAGTGCAAGCGTGATACTTCCAAAACTTCGTCAGCTGGAAGAAGAAGAACCAGAACTTCACATCATCTGGAATGAAGAATTACAAGAGATTCAGGTGCAGATCATGGGAGAGGTTCAATTGGAGATCCTAAAGAGTCTGATCAAAGAACGCTTTGATGTAGATGTGGAATTTGGACAGGGCAATATTGTATACAAAGAGACGATAGCAGATGTTGTAGAAGGTGTTGGGCATTTTGAACCGTTAAGACATTATGCAGAAGTACATTTGTTGATGGAACCGCTGGAGAGGGGAAGTGGAGTTGTTATCGACACACAGTGCAGCGAAGATGTATTGGATAAGAATTGGCAGAGACTGATCATAACACATTTATTAGAAAGAGATCATAGAGGGGTTTTAACAGGAGCACCGATCACAGATATCAAGATCACGCTGGCAGCAGGACGGGCACATCAGAAGCATACAGAAGGTGGAGACTTCCGTCAGGCGACATACCGTGCAGTAAGACAGGGGCTTCGTATGGCACAGAGTGTTTTATTAGAGCCATATTATAAGTTCCGGCTGGAAGTTCCACAGCAGATGATCGGAAGAGCTATGACAGATATTGAAAAGATGCAAGGTACGTTTGATACACCAGATACTGCAGGAGAGATGTCAGTGCTTCAAGGAATAGCACCAGTTTCTACGATGCAAGGATACCAAAAGGAAGTATTAGCATATTCCAAAGGTATGGGAAGATTATTTACAACCTTAAATGGATATGATATCTGCCATAATGAAGAAGAAATCATAGAAGCCAGTGGATATGATCCAGATAGAGATCTTGAAAATCCATGTGGATCTGTTTTCTGTTCCCATGGAGCCGGGTATAATGTCGCATGGAATGAGGTACCAGAACATATGCATTTAGAGAGCGTTCTTGCGAAAGAAATCGAGGAAGAGGAATTTGATGAACTGACACAGCGAAGGGCTTATATTGAAGAAGAATCAATTGATACAGAGGAAATCGATCGGATTCTTGAACAAACATTTTATGCAAACCAGCATAATAAAAGTAAATGGAAGAAGAAGAAAACAGCAAGGCTTGTACAGGATTATCATACATCTGCAGAAAAATCATCGGTAAAAAGAGATATGTCCAAGAAATACCTGCTGGTTGATGGATATAATATCATTTACGCATGGGATGATCTGAAGGAATTATTAGATACGAATGTAGATGCAGCCAGAGGAAAATTACTTGATGAGATGAGTAATTATCAGGGAATGAAGGGCATGGAGCTGATCGTTGTGTTTGATGCATATCGTGTGAAAGGACATGAAACAGAGATCACAGATTACATGAATATTCATGTAGTCTACACAAAAGAAGCAGAAACAGCAGATCAGTATATTGAAAAATTTGCTCATACTCATGGACGAAAATACGATGTAACAGTTGCAACATCCGATGGATTGGAACAGATCATTATCCGCGGACAAGGCTGCCGTCTGCTTTCTGCAAGAGAATTAAAGAGAGACTATGAAGAAGCAAAAGCACAGATCAGAACAGAATATCTGGAGAATCAGAAAAATGAGAAAACTTATATGATGGATGGAATATCCTTGGAGAAAGAACAGCCAGAGAAGGAAAACTGATCATACAAAAATGGAGGCGGTAACATGGGGAAGATTTATCTGGAAGGTGCAGATAATACGAGAGACCTTGGCGGATTAAAAACGACAGAAGGTGCAGTGATCAAAGATAAACAGCTGATCCGCAGCAACCGTTTATCAAGGATTACGCAGAAAGATAAGATTTTACTGGAAACAGAATATCATTTACAGAAAATTCTGGATTTAAGAACACCAATGGAAGTAGAACAAGAGCCAGATCTGGAAGTGGCGGGAGCTGTTTATGAGAATATTCCGTTTTTTTTGGAAAGCATGGTGGGAGTCAGCCGGGAGCAGGAAACAAGAAAACAGATGTTACATATGGAAGAATTTCCAGAGATGTCAGATATTTATAAGATGATGATCAAAGAAGAATTTTGCAGAAAGCAGATCTCACAGGCAGTCAGAGAGATTATGAATACAAAAAATGGTGCGGTTTTATGGCATTGTACAGAAGGAAAAGACCGTTGTGGATTGTTATCAGCAACCATTTTATTTTTGCTTGATGTGTCTGAAGATGACGTGATGGAAGATTATCTAAAGACCAATAAAGCTGCGATCACAAGAGTAGAAAAATTAAAAAAGAAACTTCATTTAGCAGGATTGCATCGCGAAAAAATCGAAAAAATAGAGGACTATTTTGTGGCAAAAGAAGAATTTTTAAATGCAGCACTTAAAACCATGAAAGAAGAATATGGTTCTATTAATCAGTTTATGATCAAGGGATTAAATATTTCCATGCAGCAAAAAGAGGATTTTAAACAAAAAGTATTGGAGTAGACAATGGAAGAGAAGAAGAGGACAATTGTTATGTTTGGGGATTCCCTGACCGACTATTTCCCAATGGAAAAATTAAAAGATATAGATGCGCAGTTCATTAACAGCGGAGTTGCAGGGGATACGATCGCAGAGATGGGTGCAAGACTGGCTTATGACGTATTTCCATATAAACCAGATATCATTATCATGCAAGGTGGTGCAAATGATTTTCTGATGTCATTGTATCCAGGAGCAAGAGCTTTAGCAGAACGATTGATCAGACTTGCACGAAGGATTCGGGAACAATTGCCAGATACAAAGATTTATATTGAATCTATGTATCCGGCATATACCAAAAGGATTGGATTGATGCCGTCCTGGGCAGAAGGAAAATCCAATAAAGAGATTCAAAAGATCAATACAGAAATACAAAGATTGTGTAAACAGGATAACTTTGAATATGTTGATGTATTTGATAAATTGATCGGAGAAGATGGGCAGTTGTCAAGAGAGTATACCGTGGACGGAATACATTTGCAGGAAAATGCCTATGATGTTGTAGCTGCGATCATTTATCATTTGATGGAAGGTTGATCATTAACCTTCCAAATTACAATTTCAATACATCCAGATCTTCAGGTATATAAAGTGTTCCAGTATAATACTGCTTGCCTTCCTTCATATATTTTTCTTGACGATGCAGCATATTTTTATCTTCTGTATGCCATAGAACCAGATTTGGAATCTTTAGATGTTCTGCTAATTCACAGGCATCTTTTACCGTACTATGGTGTTTTTCATAAGGTTTAAAAATATCCCTCTCACCATACACACAAAATGCTTCATGAAGCAGCCAGTCAGAATCTTTCACAAAATCATAAAGAGATTCACGATAAGGTTCATCTCCAGGAAAGGATACCCTTAATCCATTTTCCATAACCGATGTGAAACCAAACTGTTTTTCTTTTGTAGAGCCGATATCAAAGAATGTAAAAGAATCTCCAAGAATCTGAATCGTATCTCCATGTGCAATGACATGAAATACAATACGTTCATCAAAATGCTTATAAAATTTCTTACCAACGGTAAGTTTTGTCAGCGTTTTGATCGTATGAACCAGTTCTTCATGACAGTAGATCGTCAGAGTGCCATCATAAGTTCCCTTGTTCATAGAAGTAGCGATCATACGGATCATCCAGACCATTCCTAAAATATGATCGTTATGAGCATGTGTCACAAAAATATTATGAATGCTTTCAAGAGGGATTCCAGCTTTGTCAAGCTGAGATAGAATTCCATTTCCGCCGCCGGCATCGATAAGGAAGTATTCTTCACCTTTTTGCATGGCATAACAAGTATTATAGCAATGAATTGCCTGTGCATTTCCAGTTCCTAAAACGATCAGTCGTTCCATAAAAATCTCCTTTATATATCATCATAAGTGTATAAAATCATCGTATCTCTCTGCATTATATTACATTTTTATGAAGATGGGAAATTCCTTTTTACGATTCTTGATATTTCCTGTCAGTCAGCTATAATAAGGATAGTGTATACATGGAGAAAGGCGAAGGAAAAGACGATGCTTAAGATACAATACAGAGATGCAAAAGATGGAGGAATCGAAGTTCTTCGTTGTTTCAGCAAAGAAGATCAAGTAGAGATTCCTTCGGAAATTGAAGGAAAAAGAGTTACGAAGATTGGTGATTATGCATTTTCTGCGCATAAACGAAAAGAAGACGAAGCAAAAGAGATTATGATCGGCGAAGACTTTTTGGGCAGTGAAGATGAACCGATGTTTTGTGGGGAGGCAGTAAAAGAAGTTTATCTGCCACCGGATACTGTGGAAATAGGGAAATATGCATTTTATGGATGTGTAAATCTGACAACACTTGGGTTTTCAGATTCTCTTTTAAGAACAGGAGCAGGAATTTTTACAGGATGCAAGCTGCAAAAGATCTACTATGATGTTTATGAGGATAAAAAAAGTGCTTTAAGAGACGTTGTAAGAGATACTCGTTTTCCATTGCAGGTAAATATCCGTTATAAAGAAGAAGAAAAACAAAGTCGTTTATTTTATCCAGAGTATTATGAAGAGGCTGTGGAAAATACACCAGCAAGAATTGTGGAGACACATTTTCATGGAACAGGATATCAATATCGCCAAAGTTTTTTGCGAGGAGAGATCGACTATCGTAAATATGATGATATTTTTCCAGTGGCAGCAGTTCAGGAAGATTTGGATATTGTATGGGAGATATTAGCTGGGCGTATGTTAATGCCATACGGGGTATCAGATTTTGCATGGATGCAATACGAGGGTTATGTAAAGCAGAACCAATGTGAGATGATGAATTATTTAAAAGAAGAAGATCAGATGCCATTTATCAATTTGATGGCAGAGAAGAATTATTTCAGTAAAGAAGGAATCGAAGCAGCGATCGACTGGGCATCTAGAAAGCAGAAAACAGAACTTTTAAGTATTTTGATGAACGAACAACATAAGAGATTTCCAAAGAAAAAGAAAACATTTGAATTATAGATAAGATAAAGGGAAATGAATAATGGAAGAAAATATCAATGAGCGTCTCAGTGAACTTGGAACAAAGATCCTTGCGACGACAAGAAATGAATTATATATCCATATGCGTTTTTTAGATGTGGCATTAAGCAGTTTTGCTTATGTGATCGATCCTTCTGTAAATGGTGTTGGAACGGATGGAATGTGTATATTTTATCATCCAGGAGCTTTAGGAGGCATGTACAGGCAAAACAGAGTCCGGATGAATCGTGCATATCTTCATATGGTGCTTCACTGCATTTTACATCATGTGACAAGAAGAAAAGGAAGAGATAAGACTCTATGGAATATTTCTTGTGATATCGCAGTCGAATCAATTATTGATCACTGGCATTTAAAATGTATCCATATGGTGCAAACAAGGCTGCGCAAAGACATTTACGGGCAGCTTAAGAGGAACCTCAAAGTATTGACAGCCGAGGGGATTTATCGACAGTTGGTTTCTTTTGGATTAGAAGAGAAGAAAATAAAAGAACTGCAGATGGAATTTCGAGTAGATGACCACCAGTATTGGCCAGAAGATCCCAAACAAGATCTTCATCAGGAAGTAGAAAATAAATGGAAGAATATCAGTGAAAAAACGGAAACAGATATGGAGACATTTTCCAGTGAAGAGTCACAACAAGCAGGGGATCTGATCGGACAGGTACAGGTAGAAAACAGAGACCGTTATGATTATCGTGAATTTTTAAGAAAATTTTCGGTTTTAAGAGAAGAAGTCAGTGTGGACCCAGATTCGTTTGACTATATATTTTACAGTTATGGGCTTTCTATGTATGGGAATATGCCGTTGATCGAGCCGCAGGAGTGGAAGGAAGTAAAGAAAGTGGAAGACTTTGCCATCGTGATCGATACATCAATGTCATGTTCTGGTGATCTGGTAAAGAAATTTCTGGAAGAAACATATGGTGTGTTAACGGAAGCAGAGAGCTTTTTTCATAAGGTAAATATTCATATCATTCAGTGTGATGAGATGGTACAAAACGACCAGAAGATCACAGACGAAAAAGAATTAAAAGAATACATGGAACATTTGGAACTGATCGGAGAAGGTGGGACAGATTTCCGCCCAGCATTTGAATATGTGAATCATCTGATCAAACAGGGTGAATTTTATCATCTGAAGGGATTGATCTATTTCACAGATGGAAAAGGAACCTATCCAAAGAAGAAACCACCATATCAGACAGCATTTATTTTTATGCAGGAAGAATACGAAGATGTGGATGTACCGCCATGGGCAGTTAAATTGATCGTCGATGCCGAAGATCTTGATGAAGGAGAAGAAGAACATGAATATTAAAAGAGCAAAACAGGAAATCAAAGATTCCATTGAAGCTTATCTTACAAAGGATAATTATGGAGAATATAAAATACCATCCATCAGACAGCGTCCGATCCTTTTGATGGGCCCTCCAGGAATTGGAAAAACACAGATCATGGAACAGATCGCAAGAGAATGTGAGATTGGATTGGTAGCTTATACGATCACGCACCACACAAGACAGAGTGCGATCGGTTTGCCATTTATCAGAGAAAAAGAATATAGTGGACAAACATATTCTGTTACAGAATATACGATGAGTGAGATCATTGCATCTGTTTATGAAAAGATTGAACAGACTGGAAATAAAGAAGGTATTTTATTTATTGATGAGATCAACTGTGTATCTGAGACATTGGCACCAACAATGCTTCAGTTTTTGCAGTGTAAGATGTTCGGAAATCAGAAAGTACCAGATGGCTGGATCATCGTAGCGGCAGGAAATCCACCAGAATACAATAAATCTGTCAGAGATTTTGACGTAGTTACCTTGGACCGTATGAAGAAGATTGATGTGGAAGCAGACTATGAAGTGTGGAAAGAATACGCATATCAGGCAGGAATCCACCCAGCAATCCTTGCATATCTTGAAATCCGTAAAGAATATTTCTATCGTATGGAAACAACAGTTGATGGAAAGGCGTTTGTTACAGCCAGAGGATGGGAAGATCTGTCTCAGTTATTAAAAGTTTACGAAGAACTTGGAAAAGATATTGACAGAGAAGTGGTATTTCAGTACTTACAGCACCTGAAGATCGCCAAAGACTTTGCCAACTATTATGAATTATATAAGAAATACAAAGAAGACTATGGAATCGAGCGTATTTTAAAAGGACAATGGAATCAGGAAACGATCGGCAGATTAAAATTCGCAGCATTTGATGAGAAATTAAGTGTTGTCGGATTGTTAAATGGAAAATTGTCCGAAATGTTTGCTGAATCTTATCGACAGGATGCTTATGTTACGGAATTATTTGGCTGGCTAAAACAACTTAAAACAGGCAAGACATTAAGTCAGGTAGTCAAAGAAATCCACGAGGACTTCAACGAGAAGAAAAAGACAGAGAAACTTGGAAAAGCACAGGAACATATGCTGCTTGATGTGATCAAGACTCTGGAGTCATACGAACAGATCAGCAAAGCTGAACATTTAGAAGCAGAAGCAGAATTTGAACGTGTGAGAGAAGAATTCAAGAAAGAACCAGCAAAATTAGAACAGCAGACAGAGAATACAACCAAAGAACTAGACAATGCATTTGACTTCATGGAAGAAGCCTTTGGACAAAGTCAGGAGATGGTTGTATTTGTGACAGAACTGAATGTTAATTATTACAGTGTCTGGTTTATCAAGGAAAATGGATGTGATAAGTACTACCAGTATAATAGAGGGCTTTTGTTTGATGAACAGCAAGCGGAGATAATGGCAGAGATGGATGAACTGGAGAGAAAATTTTAACATAAAAACATCAATTACAGTCATCCATTCTTCTAAGTTCAGGTAGCACAGTACAAAGCATCGTAACGAAGCAAAGGCCTCCACCGATTACATTAGAAACAGGTTCCGCAAGGAATACCCCGGAAGTTCCCATGTGCAATACATAAGGCATAAAATAAGTTAATGGAATAACAATAAATACCTTACGAAGCAATGAGAAAAAGATCGCATGTTTCTTTTTGTTTAGAGATTTAAATACTGTCTGTCCAATATACTGCAGATCCATAAAGATAAAAGCAGCAAAATACTGATTCAATGCAGGAACGGAATCTTTTACAAGTGAAGGATCAGAACTGAATACACGGATCAATGTACCAGGAGCAAAAATGATAACACTCCACATAACGGCTGTATAGCATAGGATCATAGCAGACATAACGATCATAGCCTTTCTTACACGAGCTGGACGTCTGGCACCATAGTTATAACTTAAGATCGGAGAACCGCCTTCATTCATGGCATAAATCGGGGTTTCCACAAGTTGTCGTACACTTGATACGATCGTCATGACAGAGATATAAATATCTCCGCCAGTCACAGAAAGTACATTGTTGCAAACAATACTTACCAGACCGTTAGTTAACTGCATGATAAATCCGGCAGTTCCAAGGCTGATGATATTCTTTGCATATCCTAAACTTTCTGACAGCTCATTTTTATGAAGAAAACGTACCTTTAATTCTGCTTTTTTTGTAAGGAAAAATAATACAAAAGAAGCAGAAAGACATTGTGAGATCACAGTTGCGATCGCAGCACCCCGAACGCCAAACCCCAATACAAAAATAAAGAATGGGTCAAGCAGTAAGTTGGCAACGGCACCGATCGCAACAGAAAACATTCCGATGGTTGAATATCCTTGTGCATTAATAAATGGATTCATTCCAATGGCGATCATAGATGGCAGTGTACCGATCAGATAGATTATCATATATGGAAAAGCATAAACGAGAGCATCCTTGGAAGCCCCGAATAATATCAAAAGCGGGCGTGCAAATAAAAGCCCAATGAGCATCAATACGACAGCACTAAAACAAACCATAGTAAATGATGTATTCATGATATGGACAGCCTGTTTATTTTTCTTTTGCCCTCGGCTGATCGAAAATAAAGGAGCTCCACCACTTCCAAATAAGTTAGCAAATGCAGTAATGATCACAACCAGCGGAAAGCACAGTCCAACAGCACCAAGTGCAGCTGTTCCGATATGCGGGATTCGTGCGATATAAATACGGTCAACAATGTTATATAATAAGTTTAAGATCTGAGCAACAAGCATAGGAAGTGCAGCTGCAAAGATATTCTGGGTTACAGACCCATTTTCAAAATCAATTCGTTTCATTTTTAAAATCATCTCTTTCCAGTTTCATTATATTTTTATTTATCATGGTAGCATCCCATTTATTTTATTATAATATAAATTAGGAGAAAAGATAAAGCGAATATGTTATGATAAAAACAACATACAAATATATAGCAAAGAAAGGGCAGGTGAAATATGAATCAGACGATCAGCATCGGAAAACAAGATTTTGTCTCATTACGAGAAAATCATTATTTTTATATTGATAAAACAGATTTCATCCGACAATGGTGGGAAAATGCAGATGATATCACATTGATCACACGCCCGAGAAGATTCGGTAAAACACTGAATATGAATATGTTAAACTGCTTCTTTTCCAGACAATATGAGAAGCGAGGAGATTTATTTAAAGGCCTTTCCATCTGGACAGATCAGAGATATCAAAGGTTACAAGGAAGTTATCCAGTGATTTTTATCAGTTTTGCAGACGTAAAACAAAATAATTATAAGGATGCAATTCAGAAAATAAAGAATATTATTGTAGATGTATACAGACAGCACCGATATCTCAACAATGAAGAGTGCTTTACCGAAAATGAAAAACAGCAGATGATGGCGATCACAGAAAAGATGGATGATGTAACGGCTCAAGATGCATTAAAGAATCTTTCCAGTTATTTAAATCTTTTATACGGCAAGAAAGTATTGATTTTTCTCGATGAATATGACACCCCAATGCAGGAAGCTTACATCAATGGATACTGGGATGAATTTACCGGATTTATGAGAGGTTTATTTAATGCAACATTTAAAACCAATCCATATCTTGAACGAGCCGTCATGACAGGAATTACAAGGGTATCAAAAGAATCTGTATTTTCAGACTTAAATAATCTGACAGTGATCACGACAACATCCGATCAATATGCAGATTGTTTTGGATTTACAGAAGAAGAGGTATTTAAAAGCTTAGACCAATTTGGAATGTCAGACAAGAAACAGATCGTAAAACAATGGTATGATGGGTTCTCATTTGGACCATTCAAAGATATTTACAATCCATGGTCTATCACAAATTACCTAAAAGAGAAAAAACTGCGCCCATACTGGGCATCCACAAGTTCTAACGGATTGATCAGTAAATTACTGCAAAGTGCATCAGCAAATATGAAAACTCAATTAGAAGAATTATTAAATGGAAAACAGATTATAGTAAATTTTGATGAACAGATCATATTTGGACAATTAGAGCAAGATGAAAATGCTGTTTGGAGTTTACTTGTAGCAAGTGGGTATTTGAAAGTAGAAGAAATTGAATACAAAGGAATGACATTAGAACCATGGTATCATCTGGCTATCACCAATCTTGAAACGATCAGCATGTTTTCTAATATGTTCAAAGGTTGGTTTGCAACGGCATCAGCAAACTATAATGAATTCATTAAAGCAATGCTGGGTGGTAATGTAAAAGCAATGAATCTTTACATGAATGACATTGCACTTGCGACATTCAGTAGTTTTGATGTTGGAAAACATTTCTCGCAAAGAAGCCAGCCCGAACGATTTTACCATGGATTTGTACTGGGACTTTTAGTGGAAGTTAGAGATCTATATGAAATCCGCTCAAACAGAGAAAGTGGATATGGAAGATACGATGTTATGCTCATTCCAAAAACAAAAGAAAACGACGGAATTATCTTAGAATTCAAAGTAAAAGAATCCGAAGAAAAGACGTTAGAAGAAACAGTACAGACGGCATTGGCACAGATAGAAGCTAAGAAATATGACACGGAACTTTTACAGTTAGGAGTAAGCAAAGAACATATCAGACATTATGGATTTGCATTTGAAGGGAAGAAAGTGCTGATAGGATAGAAGTAAGTGATAGAATACGGAAAGAGGTGAGAAATAAAATGGGTCATTATCTAAATCCAGGGACAGGATTATTTGAGATGTCTCTTCGGTCAGAAATTTATATTGATAAAAGCAGACTGATTGAGCAAACAAATCGATATATAAAAACACAACAAAGATATTTATGTGTCAGCCGGCCAAGAAGATTTGGAAAATCAATGGCATTAGATATGTTAGCGGCATATTATGACAGAATGGAAGACACACAAAATATATTTGATAAGTTGGAGATCTGTCAATCACAATCATACGATCAACATTTAAATCAATACGACGTTCTCAGAATCAATATGCAGGAATTTCTAAGTGCATCAAGCAATGTAGACGAGATGTTAAAATTACTTCAGGCAAGACTGATTAAAGAATTGAAAGAAAGATATACAGAGATTGTAGAAGGAGATAATCTTGTATTTGCAATGCAAGATATTTATGCAAAAACAAAATGCCCATTTGTAATTCTCATTGATGAATGGGATTGTTTGTTTCGGGAATATCAGCAGGATCAGGAGGCACAGAAACGATATTTGGATTTTTTGCGTTTATGGTTGAAAGATAAAGAATATGTAGCACTGGCATATATGACAGGAATTTTGCCAATTAAGAAATACGGATCACATTCTGCATTAAATATGTTTATAGAATACTCTATGACAGATCCCGGAAGTCTGGCAGAATTTTTTGGATTTACAGAAGAAGAGGTAGCTAAACTTTGTGAAGAATACGGAATGGATTTTGAAGAGGCAAGGGCTTGGTATAATGGATATCATCTTTTAACTCATAGTAAAAATAAAAATAAAATCTACGCAATGTACAGTCCTAAATCTGTGGTAGAGGCAATGATGCGGCATAAGTTTGGCACTTACTGGAATCAGACAGAGACTTATGAAGCGTTAAAAATATATATTCAGATGAATATGGATGGATTAAAAGATGCAATCATAAAAATGCTCGCAGGTGAAAGTGTAACAATTAATACAGGAACATTCAGTAATGATATGACAACATTTTCTTCAAAAGATGACGTATTAACGTTGTTGGTTCACCTTGGATACCTTAACTATGATAGTGAAAATGAAATGGTATGTATTCCGAATAAAGAAGTATCCAAAGAATACATGAATGCAATCAGCACGATGGATTGGCACGAAGTAACAGATGCAGTGCAGGAATCCAAAGAATTATTGGAAGCATTATGGAATCAGGATGAGGAAAAAGTAGCAAAGGGAATTGACAAAGCACATAGAGAAATTTCTATTTTACAATATAACGATGAGAATTCACTTAGTTGCACAATTACATTAGCATTTTATTTTGTAAGAGAATACTATACGATCATTCGAGAATTGCCAACAGGAAAAGGGTTTGCAGATATATGCTTTCTCCCACGGAAAAAATATGCAGATAAGCCAGCCGTGATCATAGAATTAAAATGGGATAAAACCGCACAAGGCGCAATTGCTCAGATTGAAGAGAAGCAATATGTCGATGCATTGAAAGATTATAAAGGAAATATAATTATAGCTGGAATTAATTATGATAAAAAGACAAAAGAGCATTGTGCGAAAATAAAAATGTTAAAAACAAGTAAAATAGATTGATTTATAAGTTAATATGTGATATTTGTATTTCAAAATAGATAAATGAAAGGAAATACACATATGGATCATAGAAAAGCAAGAAAAATATACTGGTTATTTTTGCTGGCAGGCAGCATTGTTATAGTGTTGACTGCTTTTGCAACAGATGAAATATTACAAAAAATAATCATAGGAGCAGGAGTTGGCGTTTGGATCATCGGATTTATTGTGGCATTTTGTTTTATCCGGTGTCCGTATTGCAGAGGAGCATTAAATTTGAGAGGCCTGTCACCAGATTATTGTCTGCATTGTGGGAAAAAGATATGATAAAATATTTATTGGAGTATAAAAAATTGTATTAAGAAAAAAATACCTATTATAGTATTAAAATAAAAGTGCAATTTTTGCACTTTGAAATTGACGAAGTGCAAAAATTGCACTATTATAAAATTAGAGGTGCAATTATGATAGGTGAGTTAAAAAAAACAAGAATTGAAAAAAAAATGACACAGCAACAGGTTGCTGATTTAGTAGGAATATCTTTACGTTCCTATAAATCATATGAAAATGATGAGAAGAAACAAGGAAGTTTAAAATATAATTATATATTAGAAAAACTTTCAAAAATAAATCCAATAGACGAAGAACATGGAATTGTTGACATAGGGTATATAACTGAAAAATGCGGAAATGTATTTCAAAAATATGATGTAGATTTTTGTTATCTTTTTGGATCTTACGCTAAATCGAAAGCAAAGCCAACCAGTGATGTGGATCTGTTAATTTCAGCAAACGTAAAAGGACTAAAATTTTATGGATTAGTCGAAGAAATTAGAGAAGCACTACACAAAAAAGTAGATGTTTTAGAAATTAATCAACTAAAAGATAATTTAGAATTAACACAAGAAATATTAAAAGATGGGATAAAAATATATGGATAATGTAAAGAATGATCGTTATTACATTCAAAAAATACAAAACGATTTGCAATTTATAGTACAACATATGAAAGATGTAGATATAGAAGAATTGAACGCAAATGAAATACTACTGGATTCAATGTTGTTTCGAATGATTCAGTTATCTGAAAATGCAAAGAAATTGTCGGATGAGTATAAAGAGAAAAGAGGATATATTCCATGGAATGCTATGTATGGATTGAGAAATCGTATTGTACATGATTATGGAAATGTTGATTTAAATATTGTCTTTGAAACATTAAAAAATGATATACCAGAATTGTTAGAGATGATGATAAAAGGGTAATGTTAACTTGTGTTGCTTGTCGCAACGAGATATTTTGGTGTAAATTCAATACATCAAAATATAAGGAGAGACAATAATTATGTTTAATGAGAATCTGAAAATAATAAGAAAAGCAAAAGGATACACACAAGAAGAATTAGCAATCAAAATTCACGTAGTAAGACAAACCATCAGCAAATGGGAAAAAGGAGTTTCCCCAACAAAAGGATATTAGAAACAATCCATGAAACACCTGCTTGCGT